>Ga0172379_10002101_pt1 | contig 36738 bp, 32 predicted proteins | sample GrowelOW334metaG_FD_119756 | JGI IMG/M metagenome (GOLD analysis project Ga0172379, IMG submission 119756) | Groundwater microbial communities from an aquifer near a municipal landfill in Southern Ontario, Canada - Groundwater well OW334 metaG | ecosystem: Environmental > Aquatic > Deep... | reverse complement strand
AACCGAAAGTGAAGTTAATAATTTGGTTAACTTCCTTAAATCCCAAGCACCGGAAGTTCATTATACTCAAGAAGTAACCGAACAAGCGGTTAACATAAAAACCGCTGGTGGCGGATCTTATGCTGTTAATGGAGGCGAAAACGATACATATTTTAATCAAGCGATTGAAATTATAATGCAGCAGGATAAAGCGTCAGCGTCACTTCTCCAAAGACGGCTTTCAATCGGTTATGCAAGAGCAGCCAGACTTCTTGATCAGCTTGAGGCAGCAGGATACGTCGGACCAGCAGAGGGAGCAAAACCAAGGCCAGTTATAAGAAGGCTAAATACAAATCAGGAGTAAATTTGTAGGGTTGGACCCCTGTGTCCGACCTTTAAATTTTGGGACGACACGGGGGTCGTCCTCTACATCAAAATCAATTTATCTTCTTGACTTTATTATAAAATTCCTGTAAATTATCTTAATTATTATTTAAATTAATATAATTTTATGGATAATAAGCCTTTGAGGTCGTTTCTTGAGATTCCTTACGATGAATTGGAAGAAATGAATTTACAAGCAAAAAAGAAACGCAAAGACAAGGTTGACGAAAAAGTATTAAAAGAATTTTATTTAAACTATTTAAAAAAAGAAAAAAGACTAAAAGCAGTGACGGTCGGTTTTTCCGATTTGGAAGGCCGCTTCCATATGATCGACTACGATAAAAAATTCTTTCTTAATTCTTACGATAATATGACCTTTGATGGTTCATCAATCCGAGGTTTTTCCCGGCAAGCAGAATCAGACCTAAGACTGGGAATCGATTGGGGCGCTTTTTGGTGGTTGCCAAGCGATGTTTTTGGACCTGGTAAGGTTTTGATCATGGGAAAGATCAATGGACAAGATGGAAAACCTTATCCAATGGATTCAAGAGGGGTCCTCCGAATATATTTGGAACAATTACAAAAAAAATATCAATATAAAGTTTATGCAGCCAATGAAGTTGAGGGTTTTTTAGTAAAGGGAATCGACGCCGAGCAAACCTATAATGAAAAAATCGGATTTGAGTTAGTATCAATGGGTGGGTATTATCATTCTCTGCCAAAAGATATTTTAAGAGGTTTTATAGATCAGGCCGCCGAAGCTCAAAGAGCGATGGGTTTTGAAAACGAAAAAGACCATCCGGAAGTAGCTCCTTCCCAGTTTGAATTGAATTATTCTTATACGGACGCATTGATCGCCGCTGATCAGATTCAAATATACAAACTAATTTGCCGTCAAGTGGCCCGAAATATGGGTATGACAGCCACATTTTTACCCAAACCGGTGATGGGGATCAATGGAACCGGAATGCACACAAACATTTCCGTATACAAGGGAAGTAAAAATCTTTTTCACGACGTAAAGGGCAGAGGGCAGTTGTCTAAACTGGCTTGGAGTTTTATTGATAGAATTTTATCAAATGCCAATGATGTTTGTTTAATATTAAACAGCAGTGTTAACGCTTATCGTCGACTTGATCCACATTTTGAGGCTCCTAATGAAATAAAGGTCTCGGAAATCGATCGGGGAGCGATGATCAGAGTTCCGCTACACAATGAAAAGTCGGCGAGAATTGAAGTGCGCAGTGTAGGAACAGACGCAAATCCGTATCTGTTAATCTATTCATTAATTAGAACAGGCTTAGAGGGGGAAATAGAGAAGGTTGATAAGGATAAACGACCCCGTGCTAGATTTTTACCGGGCGATATAAATACGGCTATTAATTATTTCCGCCAAAGCGATTTGGTCGAGAAAATCCTGGGCACGGAAATGAAGAAAAAATTTATAGAACTCAAGCAAAAAGCAGCTGATAGATCGCCGGTAGAATTAGGTACTAAAGTAAAAAATTCTGAAGTCATCTACCATCATGAAGTCTATAACCAGATGCTTTGGAATGATTTTTGATTATTGTAAATATTTTTGGATATTTGCCTCATGTTCTTCGAGGGTGATGGAATAATGCATGACGCCGTTATTGTCCGTGATGTAATACCAATATGGTGTGTTTGGATCGGCGTTGATGACGGCTTTAATTGACGACAGGCTTGGATTGCAGATCGGCTCCGGTGGTAGTCCGGGGTGTTTGTAGGTATTAAATGGCGAATCAATTTTGAGATCGTCTTGAGTTAATTCTTTTTTCCACCAGGATTTTTCGTTAGGTTGATAGCCAAGAATATATTGTACCGTAGCATCAATCTGTAATGGCCAATCGGCCAAATATCTTTTCAAAATAATACCGGCAATTTTTTCCCGGGTTGACGACTGTCTCGCCTCTCGTTCAACAAGCGATGCCAAAATAATTATTTCTTTTTTTGTTAACCTTGAACTTTTGTTTGTATTTTTTAAGACTTCAATAAACTTATTATTACTTTTTATTATAGAATTAACCGTGTTGAATGTAGAATTTTTTGGAACCATATAAGTATCCGGGAAAATATAGCCTTCGTCAGTTTTTTGTGTAACTTCAATACTCGGAATATCTAATGTTTTCGAAATTATTTCTGCCATCTCTTCTTTTCTCATACCTTCAATTAATGTTATTGAAGTATCAGAAGTTCCATGGGTCAGATTATTAGCAACATCATTAGCGCTCATACTAGGAGAGAGTTGGAATTCTCCCGCCTGAATTTTTCTCTCAATTCCCAATTTTTTAACAATGATATAAAAAACAATTTTATTTCTGATAAAACCTTCGCTTTCGAGATTATTAACAATTACATCAAGTGGTTCACCTTGTTTGACGACAAATATTTTTACTGCAGAATTTGTTTTATTTACAGGAAGAGAACCCTCACGATAGAAAATGTAAGAGAAAGTAGTAGCTAATATTAGCAAAAACAATAATATATGTGATTTTTTCATATTTATTCTATTTTAAAAATTGGTAAATTCTTTAAAGTTGCTTCGGCTTCTTTCAGTAAATATTTATCATCTGAGTACAAGACAAAAATTGATTCATCTTTTACTACAGAATGATCTAATTTTTTTAATAAATAAATCCCAGCTTTTTTATCATTCGGTGCCCCTAAAATCTTTGCTACTGTATTCAAATTATGATTATTTATATCCTTAATTTTACCAGATTTGGGTGAATGAAAATCAAATTTATTTTTAGCTAAAGTCAATGAATCTGATGAAATTTTAGAGACTCCACCCTGTGCCTTTACAATTTCTTGAAATTTTTTTAGGGCAGTACCAGATTCAAGTATTTTTTTTGCTTCATCATCACCTTTTTTATTAATTTTTTGTTCTTTATAACAGAGATCTAGTAATTCACCCGCCAACCGTAAAGATTTTGCTTCAAGACGGAGAGGTCGATCGGTTTTTTGTTCCAAAACATACAAGACGTCACGGACTTCCAAGATTGGACCGATACCTCGTCCAGCCGGCTCAAGCGTTTCATTAACATCACAAATAACTTTAATTCCAAATTGTTTAGCTAAATTTTCAAATTTTTTTGCCACGTCTTCGCCTTCTGAAAAACGATGGATTTTAGCGGTCTTTCCGATCGGGATATCCAAAACCAAATGGGTTGTTCCAGCAGCGATTTTTTTAGCCATTACTGAAATAATAATTTTGTCAAACGATTCAAAGGAAAGCGGTTCTTCTACCCGGATAATAATATCGTCAGCCGGTGCAATACCCAATTTTCCATTCCAAGCAATACAACCTCCAACTTCATTAACTATTTTTTCAATTTCTTTTGGTGTAAATTCAACTTTGGCAATCGCTTCCATCACATCGGCAGTACCGGCAGGAGTCGTAATTGCTCGTGACGAAATTTTAGGGATTTTAAAACCGGCGGCGGCAATAATTGGGACGATGATCATCGTTGTTCTCGTCCCAGCAATTCCTCCAACCGAATGTTTATCAGCCACGATCCCTTTAAATTTGAGCTTATTACCGGTTTCAACCATAGCCTTAGTGAAATAAAAAAGTTCTTTTGGGCTATAACCTTCTTTAAAAGAAGAGGCGACAAAATATGTTGTTAAAACATCTGAAAGTTTATTATGGGAAATTTGATCCATGACAGAAAAAATTTCTCGGTAACTTAATTTCTTACCCAAAAGTTTCTTTTGGATTGATTCGATTGCCAATAATTTTTCTTTATCGTCATTCATATTGAATATAAATTTCGGTAAACTTCTTTTGATATTCCTTCAATTTTAAAACGAGCGATGTTAGTAAATAAATTTCTTTAAGATTAAATAACCAACTTAAGAATAAGTATAATACAAAATGAATTGAGGCAACGGTGGCAAGAAGAAAAAACACATTTATCGTCCGGCTGGTGTCAAATATCAGGCCATCTAGGAACTTCATCGTAAAATAGCTGATAAAAGCTGACAGGAAAGCAGAAAAAAACATTTTTCCAATCTCAACAAAAATACCTTTTAATCCAAGACCGTGAAGTCGTGAAGAAATAATAATGAATAGCAGGGAAGAATTTAGGATCATGCTGATAGAAAAAGATAGCGCTAATGACCAGACGGGCAAGTGAAAAATAAAGATGGACGATAAGCTTAATAAAGTATTAATAACTATTGAAAATATACTAATATAAAAAGGAGTTCGGCTATCGTGCATGCTATAAAAGCAACGAGTCAAGAAGTAATAAGATCCGTGAAAAGGTAATGATATTGAAAAATATGATAGTGTGACTGCGGTAGAAACGGTCGCATCCCAGTCAAACTTTTGGCCACCAAAAAACAAACGGACCAAGGGAGTTCTTGCAAAAATAAAAAAGAAAGCGATCGGAATGGTTAAATAAAATAAATTTAGCAGAGAATCAAAAATTATCTTTTTGAATTCCTCGATCTTTTTTTCTTGAAACATTTCTGTCATATAGGGCAGGGAAGCCTGTCCAAAAGCAATTCCAATCACAGATACCGGTAGTAACTGCAAATGCTGGGCCAAATAAAAAACGGTATAGGCACCTGAACCCAAGAATGTAGTCAGAGTCAGGTCGATGGTTGCATCAATTTGGGCAACGATGACAGTAAACGCTCTTGGGATAACCATTTTGGTAAACTCGATCAAGCCTTTAGTTTTTTTAAGAATAAATTGATATTTAAAGTCAGAATTAAAAAAAAGTGGAATTTGAACAACAAAAAGAAAAAAAGCCCCGATGACCACGCCCCAAATGGGAGCAAGCAGAAATAGTGTCGGATAAAGTAAAATTGTCGTTAAAATAATCGCCAGATTATAAATGATCGGAGCGAGAGCGGATAGAAAAAAAGTTTTATTAGCTTGGCCAATACCGGTTAAAAAATTACCTAGTACAAAAAAAGGTAGTTGGCCCAAAAGAAGCAGCCTTGAAAGGTTAATTATTTTTTCCATTTTAACCAGATCATAACCAGGGGTTAAGGCTGGAATTATTTTGTTAAGGAAAAGAGAGACAACAACGACGAAAACAGTTAAAAGTATAAAGATCAAGTTAATAATCGAAGAAATATTTTCAGAAAGTTCCTTTTTGTTGCTTCTATACTTGACGTAGATTGGAATAAAAGTGGATGTCAAGGCACCAGTGATCAAAACCTCAAAAATTATATCAGGGATTCGAAAAGAGGCAAAGAAAATATCCAATTCTTCTTTGTTAAAGTAGCCAGCGAGGATCCGGTACCGCAAAAAACCGGAAAGACTTGTCAAAACTATCATAAAAGACAGAAGTACAGCTGAAGAGAAAATGCTTTTTTGCTTGGCAAATATGAAGTCCTGAGTTTTTTTTAATAATCTTTCCACGGACAAATTATACCACTTAAAATACTCTTGACACAAGGCGGAAAATGGTGTCTAATTAATACATATGGTGTTTTTTGGTGAATATCAAATTAACTTCTCAGGCTCAGGCCGTTTGTTATTGCCAAAAAAAGTTCGGGAACTACTCAAAGGCAACGCTTTTATTCTAACAAAAGGATTTGGTAGTTGTTTGTCAGGATATGATAAGGACGACTGGGAAAAAAGAGCCACCGAGCTGTTAAATCCATCATTGTTACAACCGACTGACATGGATAATCGCCGTTATATTTTTTCATCTTTGGTTTATTTGGAAATCGATGAGCAAGGCCGATTTGTAGTTCCAAAAAATCTGTTGGAATATGGACAGTTAAAAGATAAGGCAGTAATTATAGGAGTCGGTGATCATTTTGAGATATGGGAGGCAAACAAGTGGGAAGAATATAAATTAAAAATTAAGAGTTAAGAATTATGCACACGCCGGTTTTATTAGAACAAGTAATCGAAGCTCTAGATATTAAAAAAGATGGTCTTTATATCGATGCCACGTTTGGTGAAGGTGGATATAGTGAAGCGATATTAAATAAAAGGGGGAAAGTATTAGCGGTAGACCTCGATGAAGATCAGTTAAAGGGTTCACGGGTTAACGAGTTAACGGGTTTAAAGTTTGTTCAAGGGAACTTTGGAAATATTGAGAAAATTGCCAAGGAAAATAATTTTTTTCCAGTTGATGGCGTTGTTTTTGATCTGGGTTTATCGATGAGACAGATCAGCCAGTCGGGTCGGGGATTTAGTTTTAAGAAATTAAGCGAACCTTTAGACATGAGAATGAGCATCAAAACAGAAATGACAGCAAAATATTTATTAAATCATCTATCGGAACAAGATCTTTTTGATGTTTTTGCCAGGAACTCTGAAGAAATAAATTCCCAAAAAATTGCTCGAGAGGTAATCATTAAACGCCAGTTCAAAAAATTGGAGACAGTTGGAGATTTAATATATTGCATTGATAAAGCAATTGGTGGGCAAGATAACAACGCTTATAAACGTATTTTTCAGGCTTTAAGGATCCAAGTTAACAATGAGTTTGAAAATTTGAAAAGCGGATTGATCGGGGCTGCAAAGATCATCAAAGATGACGGTAAAATAGCCGTGGTCACCTTTCATTCGCTTGAGGACAGGATCGTAAAAAACTTTTCCAAAACCGATGGAATTAAACTATTGAACAAAAAACCGGTTATGAATCGGAGAGGTAGAAGCTTTGAAAAGTCAGCAAAATTAAGACTATTAATTAAGGATAAAATATGAAAAATCTATTTTTAAGAACTACTGGCTTGATAATGGCGGGACTTGTAGTCGCCAATCTCTTTGTATTTATTTCTGGAATTGTTTTAAGTGATGAGATTAACAATTTTGAACAAAAAACGGAAAATCTTCACAAAATTAATTTAACTTTAGAAAAGGAAGCGGCTAAACTTAGTTCTATCAATTTTGCTCAAGCCCAAGCAAAGGAATTTGGATTTACCAATTCGACGGCACCTCAATACATCGATCAATTAAAGTATGCGTATCGTTAACTTGTCCCATGAAAATTAAATTTATTTTTCTTCTTTTTATCGCTTTTTACCTGACCATAATAGTTCGGCTTTTTTTTCTGCAAGTAATGACTTCGTCTAAAGAAAGTAATCCTTATTTAAAAACAAATAAGCTTTATCCGGTTCGGGGGAGAATATATGACCGAAAAAATCAAGCGTTGGTTTTAAATCAAAATAGCTATCAATTGTATGTTGAACCAAAAAAAGTCGATAACAAAGATTATCTTTTGGAATCAATAAGTAAAAGTTTAGAGGTTGACGAAGCGTCAATTTCAGCCAAACTTGACATGTCTAAATATTGGGTAGCGATAGCTGGAGGTTTGACCCAAGAACAAAAAGATAAACTCGATAAGTTAAATTTGAAAGGAATTGGGTTTGACTATCAAACAAAAAGATTCTATCCCGAGGCCTCTCTTTCGGCTCACATAATTGGTTTTTTGGGTAAAGATGATCAAGGCGAAGATGTTGGGCATTTGGGGTTGGAGGGTTTTTATGATCAAGATCTAAGAGGGCTGCCTGGCTTTGTGGAAACGGAAAGGGATATTCTTGGTAGGCCAATATTGATAGGTGTTCAACAACGGGTCGAGCCGGATGATGGTCGGGACCTCATTTTGACAATTGATAAGACGGTTCAGGAAATTAGCAAAAAAAGGTTACTTGAGGGAATGGAAAAATATCAAGCTAAAAAAGGCTGTGTAATTACCGCCGATCCCAAAACTATGGAAATTTTAGCCTTAGTCTGTCTTCCCGATTATGATCTGGAAAAATACTATCTATTTAACGAAAATTTTTATAGTGATCTAGCGATCTCCGACCTTTATGAACCGGGGAGCGTATTTAAACCACTGATCGTGGCTGCGGCTTTGGAAGAAAAGAAGATTAAACCAAATGACACATATAATGAAACTGGCCAAGTATCTGTTGGAGAATATAATATTAAAACTTGGAATGACAAATATGAAGGCAAAATTTCAATGACGAGAATTTTAGAAAAATCATCAAACGTCGGCATGGTATATATCGGAGAAAAATTAGGCAACAACAATATATTTAATTATCTTGAAAAATATGGGTTTGGACAAAATACAAACATTGACCTTGAGGGTGAAGCTAGTGGTTATTTGAAACCGGCAAACAGTTGGTACCCGATCGATTATGCAACGGTGACCTTTGGACAGGGAATCGCCGTTACTCCAATTCAGATGATTCGCGCCTTTGCGTCGATAATCAACGGTGGCTATTTAATAAAACCGCATATTGTCAAAAAAATTGTTTCTGAGGGAAAAGTTACGGAAATAAAACCTAAAATTGAGAGAAGAGTCGTTTCTCAAATGACATCAGATATCATTCGAAAAATGTTGGTATCAACGGTTGAAAACGCCGAAGCGAAGTGGGACAGACCGAAAGGATTTGCAATTGGAGGTAAAACCGGAACGGCCCAAGTACCGATCAAGGGAGTGTATGATGCGTCAAAGACGATCGCATCGTTTATTGGTTTTGCCCCGGCCAATAATCCAAAGTTTTTAACTTTTGTAGTTCTTTATGAACCAAAAACCTCGATCTGGGGATCAGAGACGGCTGCGCCACTATTTTTTAAAATCGCTAACGATCTGATTGTGTACTATAATATTAGCCCAAGTCAATAATTAAACTGTTAAAACCTAAAAAAACTATTAAATATTAAACTACTAAACGTTTAATGCTTAAGGTTTTAAAAGTTTTTTTAACCGTTTAAGTTTTAACTGTTTAACAGTTTTTTAAATTATTTATGCAAAAACTCAAAAATACATATCATTTACTTCAGGCTATAGTGGCAAATCTTTGGTATGGCTTTCCCAGCCGTAAGCTTAAGGTGATCGGGATTACTGGTACTGATGGCAAAACTACAACAACTCATTTAATTGTCCACATCTTAAAATTTGCTGGAAAAAAGGTTTCCTTTGTTTCTTCTGTTTTTGCATCCATCGGTGGAAAAGAATCTGACATTGGTTTTCATGTAACAACCCCGAGCTCGTTTGCATTACAAAAATTACTAAAACAATCGGTGGACAATGGTGATGAATATTTTGTTTTGGAAACAACCTCACACGCATTAGATCAAAATAGAGTTTGGGGAATAAATTACGAAATAGGTTTGATTACGAATATAACTCACGAACATTTAGATTACCATAAGAATTTTAAAGATTACGAAAAGACAAAATTAAAATTGCTAAAGATATCAAAGTTTGCTATAAAAAATGGTAATAACATCGAGAACATAGTTAAAAATATTCCGGACCTGACGACTTTTAATCAATATAACTATTCATCCGCTTATGCTGTTTGTAAACAGTTAGGATTATCAGACGAAACAATTTTGAAGGCAATGAAAACGTTTCACTTGCCAAAAGGAAGATTGGATCTGGTTTATGATAAAAAATTTAAAATAATTATAGATTTTGCCCACACTCCAAACGCTTTGCTGCAATTGTTACCAGCCGTGCGAAAGTTATATCTAAAAGGTAAAGGTCGCCTGATTCATGTTTTTGGTTCAGCGGGTCTTCGTGATTTTACTAAAAGACCTTTAATGGGCGAAGCCTCTGATAAGTTTTCCGATGTAATTTTTATTACAGAGGAAGACTATCGAATCGAAGATCCAAAAGAAATTAGTCAGCAAATTGCCTCAGGAATTAAAAACAAGGATTATCTGATTGTTCTTGATAGGCAAGACGCCATCAATAAAGCAATTAAGTTTGCAAAAGTCGGTGACGTCGTTGTTCTGACCGGCAAAGCCCACGAAAAGAGCCTGTGCCGGGGAAAGACAGAATATGAGTGGGACGAATACGAGGCAGTAGAGAAGGCATTAAAAACAGTTAAATATTAAACTGTTAAAACCTAAAAAAACTATTAAACTCTAAACTACTAAACGTTTAATGTTTAAGGTTTTAAAAGTTTTTTTAACCGTTTAAGTTTTAACCGTTTAACTGTTTTGTATGATTACATACGATCCTGATCTTAAAATTTTTTATTCTACTTTAATCAACGATGATAAATTTTTTGGTGGATTTGGAACGAAAGAATTAGGCGATGGACGTAATGTTGAAACCGCAATCAACTTTGCTCAAATAAATATTCCAAATTTTAAAACTATCGTTATTCCTGAGCAAATTCATTCGGTCAATGTTACAAAATTCAGTGCCAATATAATTGATAACGTTGAGAAGGTTCCAGAGACCGATGGAGTTATTACAAAAGACATAAATTCTGTTTTGACAATTATTACCGCTGATTGTTGCCCGATCATGTTTGTTGATAAAAAAGCTGGGGTCATCGGTATTTCCCATCAGGGTTGGAGGGGAAGTGTTAAGAGAATGGCCCAGAAAATGATCAATGAGATCATTCTTGCCGGAGGTAAAAAAGAGAATATTTTTGCCGCCATCGGACCTACGATCGGACAGTGTTGTTACGATGTTGATGATGAACGCTATTACGATTTTCGTGAGGAGTTTGATGGTTATGCTGATAAGATCTTTCATCGCCATCAGGGTAAACTTCATCTTAACCTGGCATTATTAAACTATCTTCAAATAAAAGAATTAGGGATCCTGGACAAAAATATCGACTTTTTTCCTTTCTGCACCAGCTGCGATAAAAAACGTTTCTTTTCTTTTCGAAGAGACAAAAAGGAAGACTACGGTGAAATGCTGAGTTTTATAGTCAAAAGTGTATAATTACTATGTATTATGCTAGAACAACCCAAAAACATATTTTTCTTAGGGATAAAGGGTGTGGCAATGGCAAATCTTGGCGTAATCCTGAAAAAGATGGGGAAAAACGTCACCGGTTGTGATGTCCAAGAAGAGTTTATCACCGATAAATTACTTCGAGAAAACGATATAAGCTGGATGATTGGATTTGATCCTCAAAAACTTCCTAAAAAAACAGACTTAATCGTATATTCGGCCGCCCACGGAGGTACAAATAATCCGCTCATAATTGAGGCGATCAAAAATAATATCAACACAATTTCTCAGGCAAAATTGTTAGGTGAGTTGATGGATCAATTTGAAAATAAAATTGCCGTTTGTGGATGCCACGGGAAAACTACCACATCATCATTATTGGCATACGCATTAAATAAACTAAAACAAAAACCAAGTTATCTGGTTGGAGTTCCCTTTTTCACTGGTTATCAAGGTGGTGACTTTCAGGGCAAAAAATATTTTGTCGTCGAAGCTGATGAATACGGAGTTAATCCGCCAGTTGATAAAACACCCAAATTTCATTTACTAAATCCAAACTATATCATTGCGACCAACATTGATTTTGACCACCCCGATGTTTATAAAGATATTGAAGAAACAAAGGAAGCATTTAAGAAGTTGTTTATAGGTCTGGATTCCCGCCTTCGCGGGAATGACAAAACAGCAAAAAAACTGATTTTGTGCGCAGATGATAAGAATTTAATTGAGGTTGCAAGAAGTTTACCAAAAGATAGCTATTTAACATATGGCGAGTCTGGAAAAGCCAATTATCAGATAATTAATTGTAAGATTAGCGAAGATGAATCCTCTTTTGAGATAATGAATGTTGGAAAATTCAAAATTTCGCTTTTTGGGAAACACAACATTTCAAACGCTACCGCAGTGATCGTTCAATTGCTTGAATTAGGATTTAAACCAGATGAAATCCAAAAAGCACTGATCGGTTTTAATGGAGCTGAACGTAGATTTGAACTTGTTTATAAAAAAAATAATATTTTTTTGTTCGACGATTATGCACATCACCCAACTGAGATTGCCGCGACGATCAAAGCAGCTAAAAACAGATTTTCAGACAGAAGAATAATTGTTATCTTCCAACCGCATACTTATTCGAGAACGAGTAATTTGCTAAAAGAATTCGGAGAAAGCTTATCACTTGCGGACATTAGCTTGATACTTCCAATATTCGCATCGGCAAGAGAAAATCCTAAGGACTTCAATGTTTCGTCAAAAGATATTGTTGTCAAAATTAAAGACAGTCTTAATAAAGACTGTCTTTATTCAGAATCGAAAGAACAGTTAATTAATCAGCTCGGCAAAATTCTTGAAGAAGGGGATGTTGTTTTTACGATGGGGGCAGGGGATGTGTACAAGTTAAAAGAAGAAATTATTCAGTTAATAAATTCGAAACAAATTGCTAATTACGAATTACGAATAGAGAAAAATAAGGATTTAGTGCAATTTAACACCTTAAGAACGTCGGCGGTTGCAGAGTATTTTTTAGAAGCTAGGACGAGAGAAGATTTGATTGAAGGAAAAAAGTTTGCATTTAAAAATAAATTACAATTATTAATTATTTCAGGAGGTTCAAATTTAGCTATCGTCAAGAACGAGATTAAAGGGTTAGTAATCAAAAATAGTTACAAAGAATTGAAGATACTCGAAGAAACTGATGCTAATGTTCTTTTGTCCGTTTCATCAGGTTATCCTGTCTCGCTGCTTGTTAATGAAACCATTAATAAAGGTTATCAAGGGTTTGAATATCATAAAGGTCTACCAGGAATGGTTGGCGGTGCCGTTTATATGAATTCGAAATGGACGAAGCCAGTTTCATATTTTGGTGACAACTTAGTTATGGGTTACTTGGTTAGCGAGTTAGGTGAAGTAAAACAGGTTAACAGAGATTATTTTATGTTTGACTATGACTATAGTATTTTGCAAAAGACGAAAGAAATTATTCTCGAGGCGGTCTTTAGATTGAAGAAAGTCGACCCACAAATTTTAAAAATACGATCAAGTGAGGCTTTTGAATATCGAAAGAAAACTCAGCCAATGGGAGAAAAGACATCGGGTTGTTTTTTTAGGAACATCGATGGGAAATCGGCTGGACAGATGATTGATCAAGCCGGACTGAAAGATTTTTCCATTGGTGATTTTTATGTTTCGCCGATTCACGCAAACTTTATTATTAACCGGGGGAAGGGAAAGAGCAAAGATTTAATTGAATTAGTTAGAATAATAAAGGAGAGAGTGAAGAAAAAGTTTGGAGTAAAATTGGAAGAAGAGGTAATTATTATTTAACATTTTTTATGCCAGACTCATATTTAATCAAAGGCGGTAAACCACTTAAAGGCGAGGTTGTGTTATCTGGTGCAAAAAATGTGGCCTTAAAAACAATTATCGCCGCTTTAATGTTTAAGGGCAATGTGGTTTTAAAAAATATTCCAAGGATTAACGATGTATTAGATCTGATTGAGCTGATCAAGTCCCTTGGCGCCAAAGCCGAATTCAAAGAAAAAAATACCTTAGTTATAAATGGAGATGGCTTAAAAAGTAATCGGGTTGATTTGATAAACGGGTCAAAGATCAGGGTATCGTTTATGCTTTTTGCTCCACTCTTAAATCGTTTTGGTGAATGTTTTGTCCCCAACCCAGGCGGATGCAGGATCGGTGCCCGCCCGATTGATCGAATTATAAATGGCCTTGTGGCACTCGGGATCAAAGTTGACTATGACACCGAAACCGGTTATTATCACGCAAAAATTATAAATAAACCTAAAGGCAAATACCGTTTTGAAAAACCAAGTCACACCGGAACAGAACTTTTGATGATGATCGGACTGATGACAGATGACAAAGTGGAAATTGATAATATTGCCAATGAACCAGAAATAGATGACCTTATTCTTTATTTAAGTTCGGCCGGAGCAAAAATTTCTGAAGAAAATAATAAAGTTATTATAAGCAAAAGTATTGAGTTGAAACAAAAAGAAGCCTTTACGATTATGTCAGATCGCAATGAATTGGTAACCTACGCCACTTTGGCAGTTGCCAGTGGAGGTGATATTGCGATCGGTCCAATCGACGAAAGCCTGATCACTTCATTTTTAGAAATTATGAAAGAGACGGGAGCTGGAGTTGAAAACATTTCAAATTATAAATATAGATTTTTTTATCAAGGTGAAATAAAGTCAGTTGATATCGAAACTTCTCCACATCCGGGTTTTATGACCGACTGGCAGCCAAGCTGGGCGATTCTCATGCTTATGGCCAATGGATCATCGGTGATCCATGAGAGGGTTTTTGAAAATAGATTTTCATATGTCGAGGAACTAAAAAAATTAGGCGCGAAAATTGACTTTGTTGATGTAGCCGTAGAAAACCCTGGGATTTTTTATCATTTTAATCACGAAAAAGATAAAAATTACCAACAAACAATAAAAATACAAGGTAAATCAGAACTTCATAACGCTATTTTAAATATCGCCGATCTTAGAGCTGGAGCCGCCTTAGCTTGTGCGGCCTTACTGGCGACCGGTGAATCTGTGGTTAATGGTGCGTCAATTCTCGAGCGAGGCTACGAAGACTTCGTTGGAAAAGTAAAAAAGTTGGGAGGAGAGATAAAAAAGGTTTAATTTGATAAAATATATACATGAGAAAACTTAAAAACATATTACTTTTGGCTGGAGGGGACAGTACGCGATTTTGGCCGCTGGAAAACAAAATATTTTTCAGTTTTTTGGGTAAACCGCTAATAATGCATCAAATTCAAGAATTATTAAAGTATGGTGAACTGGTGACCGTTGTTGCCAATAAATCAAACGCTACTACTATAAAACGGTTAGTTGATAATAGTGATATTAAATCTGTTCAGATCATTATCCAAAAAGAAGATTATTCCGGAATGGCCGGCGCAGTTTTTTCTACCAAGAATCATATCAAGGGTGAAGTCCTCATTGTCAATGGTAGCGATCTAATCGACTATTCGATAACTTCAAAACTACTTTTACTTATTGATGAAGAAAATAAACTGATAATGCTTGGTAAGAAATTCAATGAATATTTTCCCGGTGGATATTTTAAATTTGACGATAGTAAAAAGATCATTGAAATCGTCGAAAAACCGGACAAAGATAAAAGACCTTCGTCAATTGTAAAATTGGTTTTTGATTATTTTGCTGATATAAACGATTTACTTAAATATTTCAGTCAAGTAAAAACAGAGAATGACGACCTGTATGAACTTGTGATTAATAAATTATTCTCAAGCGATATAAAACGGGCATACCTAGTTTATGATTCTTATTGGTATGGTTTAAAATATCCTTGGCAGATTTTGGCGATGATGCAAAATTATTTAAAGTCAATCAAAGAAAGAAAAATCTCTTCTTCTGCAGAGATCTCCGAAAGAGCACTTATAGTCGGTCCAGTTGTTATTGGTGATAATGTAAGAATCGGAGACTTTTCTAAAGTAGTTGGGCCGACCTTTATTGGAGATAATACTATAGTGGGCGATTATTCAATGATTCGCGAAAGTCAAATTGGGGAAGACAGTTTAGTTGGTTCATTTTCGGAAGTAGTAAGATCATATATTGGAAATAATGTTTATCTGCATCGTAATTATATCGGCGATTCAGTTTTAGATAATGACGTTATGGTTGGAGCTCAAACGGTTACCGGCAATCTTAAATTTGATGGGGAAAAAGTTTTATCGACAGTCGGAGATAAAAGACTCGATTCAAACATGAATAAGCTAGGAGCAATAATCGGTCATCTTTCAAAAATTGGTGTTAACACAACAATTTTACCTGGGGTTAAAATCGGAAAAAAAACCTGGGTAGGACCGGGAGAAAAGGTAAAATATGATGTAGAAGATAAAACTTATTTGGCTGATGGAGAAGAGAAAGATAATATTAAAGTTTAACTAATGTTAAAAGCGTGATACTAAATTTTATTTCTCCGTGGGAACCCTCGGAAGAAAAATTTATATGAAAAAAATAACAGTAATCGGTGGAGGGACAGGGACTTTTGTCGTCCTTTCTGGTCTTAAAAAATATCCTTTGGATTTATCTGTTGTCGTGACGATGATGGATTCTGGTGGCTCAACAGGACGCTTGAGAGATCAATTGGGTATATTGCCTCCTGGAGATTTACGTCAATGTCTAGTAGCTCTTTCCGATGCTCCGTTACTTTGGAGAAAACTTTTTTTATATCGTTTTGAAAAAGGGGATCTGGAAGGTCATAATTTTGGCAATATTTTTTTAGCTGCTTTGGAAAAGGTCAGTAGTTCCTATGATGAAGCTATCGAAACAGTTTCCTATGTTTTGAAAACTAAGGGCAAGGTCATCCCCGTTACATTAAACAAACTCCATCTGGTCGCCGAATATGAAAATGGGAAAAAAATTACCGGTGAGGGTTTGATTGACGAAAATCATTCAGAAAAATCAAAAATAAAGACTGCGTTTTTGGAGCCAAACGGAAAAGCTAATCCAAAGGCGGTTAAGAGCATTGAAGAGTCCGAATATATTGTTATCGGTCCCGGTGATTTATATACCAGTATTATTCCGGTTCTTTTAGTAAATGACGTAAAAGAGGCGATGAAGAATAGCAAGGCAAAAATCGTTTATATCATGAATATGATGACAAAATCAGGACAAACCACCAACTATAAGGCGTCAGACCATGTCAAAGACCTTGTTAAGTACTTGGGAAGGGAACCGGACTTTGTTTTGATAAATAATGGAGAGATCACATCTGATATTTTATCGAGTTATGAGCGTTATAATGAAGTTAAGGTTGTTAATGATCTAAGTAAAAACTGTTATCAGGTGATAGAAAAAGATCTGGTTGATAAAAAAAAGGTAGAGAAAAATTCTTCTGACAATTTATATCGAAGTATTTTACGCCATGATTCGGAAAAGGTAGCAGAAACGTTAGTTGATATTTTCGATAAGGTCCGACCCTAAAGGGACGGACCTTTACATATATGTTTAAAAAACACACAATTTCGTTTAAAAATGCCTTTAACGGTTTGGTTTGGTCCCTCAAAACACAACCAAATTATCGGATACATTTATCGCTATCTATACTATCAATCGGTATGGGGTTATGGCTGAAAATTTCCTACACAGAATTTTTGATAATTATTTTTTTAATTACAGTTGGACTAGTAATAGAAACGATCAATACGGCCATTGAAGAGGCAACCGACGCAATTGACACAAAAATTAGAGAGGACATCAGAATTACAAAAGACGTTTCCGCTGCGGCAATGTTGATCTATGCGATCGGCGCAACGATAATTGCCTTGATGATATTTATACCTAAACTAATTTAATTTTTATTATGTCAACTTATCTTTTTGCTGTTTTTGCATCATTCATTTTAAATTTTATATTGATAGTTCCTTTTATTAACTTTCTCTATCATTTGAAATTTCAAAGACAACAACAAAAAACCAAAGATTTTTTAAATAAACCAACCCCAATTTTTGATCGTTTTAACCATCATAAATTTGGTACTCCGGTCGGAGGTGGCATTCTAGTTCTTTTGACGACAGTCTTTGTCTTCTTCTTTTTTATTTTTATGTATTCGATCTTTAAGAAAAACATTTTTAGCAATTACCCATCAGCTTCCTCTGAGATAATAATTATTATCTTTACTTTTTTATCGTTTGGAATCCTGGGTTTTCTTGATGATTTTAAAAAAATATTTTCCTGGAAGCAAAGTAGTTTTTTTGGGTTAAGAATCCGTCATAAATTTTTAATAGAGTTGGTTTTGTCATTAATAATTTCATATATGTTAGTTTTTAATCTAAAGATTAATATTGTGCATATACCGTTTTTTGGTGTTTTCGATATCTCTTACTTTTACATTCTATTTTCTACATTTGTGATCATGGCATTTGCCAATGCCGTTAATATCACAGACGGATTAGACGGATTGGCTAGCGGAATTTTACTCTTTACTTTAGTTGGTTTTTGGGTAATTTCCCGAGCGATCTTAGACGTTCCAACGTCTTTGTTTATTGCCGCTTGGATAGGCGGACTGATGGCTTTTTTGTACTTTAATATATATCCTGCCAGAATTTTTTTGGGAGATACCGGGTCCTTATCTTTTGGAGCCACATTTGCAGTCATTGGTTTAATTCTTGGAAAAGCTTTTGCTTTGCCGATAATTGGGGGAGTCTTTATTATCGAAATAGGATCATCCCTGATTCAAATTGTGGGAAAGAAATATTTAAAAAGAAAACTTTTACCAGTGGCTCCATTTCATTTATATCTCCAAAATAAGGGTTGGGAAGAGCCAAAGATCGTCATGCGCCTGTGGTTGATCTCAATTGTCTTTGTCATCTTCGGCCTGATGATTGCGTTTATGAAATAAATCTCACCACCTACATCAATAGAAACTCTATAATATACTAATGAGCTCACAATTAATTAAAAAATTAAAAAATAAATACTCAGGTAAAAAGGCACTTATGGTCGGCCTTGGACTTCAAGGTGGGGGAGTTGGAGTGGCGAAATTCCTTGCCGAACTGGGTGCAAAAGTGACTGTTACTGATAAAAAAACTGAAGCGCAATTATTTCAATCGATCAATCGATTGAATGGTTTAAGTATTGAATTTCATTTAGGAGAGCATAATATTGAGGACTTTCTAAATTCAGATTTTATTTTCAAAGGTCCTTCGGTGCCTTGGACAAGTGGTCCAGTTGTACAGGCCCAAAAAAAAGGAATTCCTATTGAAATGGAGATGTCGTTTGTCGTTGAAAACTACCCAGGTAAAGTAATTGGGATTACCGGCACGCGAGGAAAATCAACGACGACCCAATTAATATACAATCTTCTCAATGAATCTGGTTTTAAGGTAACCATTGGTGGGGGCTTACCTGGAATATCAACAATTGAATGTTTAAAAGAAGCTGATGAAAATAGTTGGTTGGTAGCCGAACTTTCCTCTTGGGCGCTTTCCGGATTTCATGCAAAAAAGATTAGCCCCCATATTTCCGTATTTACTAATTTTTATCCTGACCATCTGAATTATTACAAAAATTTAGAGGATTATTTTTATGATAAACAAGCAATTTTCCAATATCAAAAAAAAGAAGACATCTTTATTGCTAATGAAAGCTTAAAAGATTTAATTAGAAAAGCTTGGGACCGAAAATTTTTTGGCGGAAAACAACAAACCGCAAAAAATTTGGTCCCTGCGCTTTTTAGTAAAAACGACTTTCCTTATAAATTAACTTATCTTAAGGGTGATCATAATCTTGAAAATGCAGCCGCCGCTTTAAAAGTAGCCGAGATTTTAAAGATAGATAAAGATAAAGCTGTTGAAATAATTAAAAATTTTGGCGGATTGCCGTACAGATTACAGACAGTTGGAAAAAAGGGTAATATTATTTTTATTAACGACACGACTTCGACGACACCAATTGCAACCATTAAGGCAATCGATTCATTAAAGGATAAAAAAATTATTTTATTTTTAGGCGGGAATTCAAAGAATTTACCAAGTGAACAGTTAATTAATCAACTGTACAAGGTTGAAAAGATAGTTCTTTTGGCAGGAAGTTTTACAGATGAGATTTTACCTGTTTTAAAAGAAAAATATTCTGATAAATTAGTCGGTCCTTTTAATAATTTGGAAGAGGCGGTAAAGGAAGCTTATAAAGTTGCTCAAGCATTGGTCCCGACTAAGTCGGGAGAAATCGATTTACTCTTTTCACCCGGAGCCACTTCATTTGCAATGTTCAATAATGAATTTCATAGAGGAGAAGAATTTAATAGGATAGTAGAAAAATTGACCTAATTAACCTAATTGATCCCTGCCTGCCGGCAGGCAGGTAATTTCTAAATAATGACCAATTAACAAATTAAAATTTGGATATTGGAGCTTTATTAGGTCAATTAGAATAATTAGAAATTAGAAATTTAAAATGTTCAAAAAGCTATTTATCAGAAACAAGTTCTTTTTACCTCTAATAACCATCCCCTTAATTTTATCTCTAGTCGGGCTGGTGTTTATTTTTGAAGCGTCAGCCGTAAACAGTTCCCGCCAGTTTGGGGACAGCTTACATTATCTAAAATCTCAAGGTATTTGGATCTTTCTCGGCCTTTTTGTTATGATAATTTTTTCATTTATAGATTATAAAAAACTTTATTTGCTTTCTTTTATTTCGCTAATTTTTACAATAGTTCTTTTAGTGGTTGTTCTGATTCCGGGAGTAGGTTCAAAAATCGGTGGAGCAAGGCGCTGGATCGATTTTGGCTTTTTTAACTTACAGCCAACAGAATTGGCAAAATTTTCTATAATAATATATCTATCATCTTGGTTTTCAACAAAAGAAAAAAATAGATTTCTTCCATTTATTTCCTTAATTTGTTTTTTGGTTTTTCTGATAATCATGCAGCCTGATATGGGAACGGCTATAATAATTTTTTTAATTAGCTTAATAATTTATTATTTTTCCGGAGCCAGACTCATGGATTTTATCTTGATCTTTGGTGGCTCGATCGTTAGCTTATATTTTCTAATAAAATTCTCACCGTATCGTTTTAACCGGTTGTCCGCTTTTTTAAATCCTTCAATTGATCCTTTAGGAATTTCTTATCATATTAATCAAATTTTTATTTCTTTATCTTCCGGCGGATTTTTTGGTAGAGGATTTGGAGCTTCACGACAAAAGTATTTATTCTTACCCGAAGCGCACACAGACTCTATTTATGCAATTATTGGAGAAGAGTACGGTTTTATCGGTGGTTTGATATTGATCGGCTTCTATTTTGTTTTTGTTTATAAAATATATCATTTGATAAGGTTGGCTCCAGATAAACTTTCAAAATTAATATTGATTGGTATTTTTGCTTTTTTTAATCTCCAGTTTATTGTTAACTTGGCAGGGATGACAGGTCTTTTCCCAATCGTTGGAGTGCCGTTGCCATTTCTATCGTATGGAGGAAGTAACTTACTAATATCTTTTGCGCTGATTGGGATTATGATGAATATAGAGAAGAGAGTAAAGGTATAATATAAATATGAAATTATTAATCACCGGTGGCCATCTTTCTCCAGCTTTAGCATTAATTAATGAAATTGAAAAAACGAAAAAATCTGGAGTTGATATTGTTTTTGTTGGACGTAAATATCCACTCGATAAAGAAAGAACATTGTCTTTAGAATACAAGGAAATTAATAAAAAAAGTTTGACGTTTGTTTCTCTTGAAGCAGGCCGTTTAACACGAACCATATCAATGTCCTCATTTTTGAGTATTCTCAAAATTCCCTACGGTTTTATTCAATCGTTTTTCATTATCAATAAATACCGTCCAAATTTAGTCATGTCTTTCGGCGGTTATTTGGCGCTACCGATCGTTTTTTGGAGTTACGTATTCCGCATTCCGATTTTTACTCATGAGCAAACCATTAAGCCGGGTTTGGCGAATCGTTTGATCGGTTTTTTTTCCAAAAAAATATTTGTGGCCTTCGATGAAGTAAAAAATAATTTTCCTAAGGATAAGACATTTGTTTCAGGCAATCCTGTAAAAACGACGATTTTTGAAGTTATAAAAAAACCATTTGAGATCAAAAAGGATCGGCCGGTCATTTATATAACCGGAGGATCACTCGGATCGCATAGTGTTAATATCTTAATTAAAAAAATTATTGAGTCTTTGCTGGAAAAATTTATTGTTGTCCACCAGGTTGGAGAAACTAAGGAATATCACGATTTTGAGGATTTAATTTTAATGAAAAGCAGTCTTCCAATTGAAAAGCAAAAACGCTATTTTGTCGTCAAGCATTTGTTTGATGATGAAATCGGATATGTATACAATATTTCAGATTTAGTTATTGGAAGGTCGGGTGCCAATACGTTCTTTGAATTATTAGCCCTAAAAAAACCTGCCTTACTTATCCCTCTTCCCTGGTCGGCCGGAAGAGAACAACAGCACCACGCAGAAATCTTTGTTAAAGCCGGTTGTGGCGAGATTTTTCATCAGATCGAGTCAAGCCAAAAACTACTTCGTTTAATTAGTTTAATGATAAATAAAATAGAAGATTATCAAAATAACTTCAAAAATTTGTCTGAACGTTATAAAATAAATGTTTCAAAATATCTCATTGATGAAATTTTTAAAGAAGCTTAAATTTACACTATTTTTATCTTTAATTTGCCTTCTTTTTTTGGCTGCCTTTTTTTTTATTTACTATTTTTTTAGAGTCAATAAAATTGAATTAATTTCCGATAGAAAATTTACTTTAGCTAATGAAAGCGAATTGGTAGATAAAATCATATTCTTGATAAACGAAGAGGATATAGCAAAACAAATAGTCCAAGAAAATTTTTTGTTGGAAAAGGCGGTTGTTGAAAAAGTCTTGCCCTCAACACTCAAAGTAAATGTTTATTTTTATCAACCCATCGCTTCACTTATTGTAAACAAAGGTTATTTTGATCTCTCACCAGATGGACGTATTCTAATCAAAAAAAAAGAGGGAAAACCAATATTACCAATAATTAACTATTACCAAAAATTAAATAGTGGCTCGTTCCAAACAGGCGATTGGATTGACTATAATGACATAAAACAAACTCTATATTTTATTGAAAAACTAAAGCAGATAAATTTAACGCCATTGACTATTGATATCAAAGGACAAGATATGTTAGTATTTAATTTAAACGACAGTAAGCAATTTGTTTTCAGTATAGAAAAGGCAAAAGAAATACAAGATTATCAGTTAGAACTGATCATCAAACAATTTAAAATTGAGGGAAAAGAGTTTAAAAAGATCGATTTAAGGTTTGAAAAACCGGTAATAACTTTCTAATATGACAGACAACTTAATTTGCGGTATTGATATCGGCAGTTCGAAGATAGCAACAGTTGTGGGTATGGATTCGGTCGAAACTAATGAATTAAAAATAATTGGATTTAATACTACTCCAGCTCGGGGAGTGAGAAAAGGATTAGTAGTCGACATAAAAGAGGCAACTGATGCAGTTGAGGACAGTGTCGAAAAAGCAGAAAGAATGGCGGGTCATAAGATCAATAAAGCATTTATTGCCGTAGGAGGGCCCCACATTTCTTCTTTAAATTCTCACGGAATCGTCGCCGTTTCCAACCCTCAAGGCGAGATCAACGAAGAAGACGTTACCCGAGTGATTGAAGCTGCCAAGGCAATTTCACTTTCTTCGACCCGTAGGATTATTGAAGTTATTCCAAGGGATTATATCGTCGATGGTCAATCGGGAATAAAAAACCCGGTTGGGATGAGCGGTGTCCGATTGGAAGTAGAAACACATATTATCACTGCATCGACCACTAATTTAAAAAATCAAGAAAGAATTTTGAGTGATTTGGGCATTGAAAATGAGGGTTTTGTCTTTTCCGGGTTGGCGTCAGCTGAAGCAGTATTGACTAACACGGAAAAAGAGTTAGGAATAGTATTAGTTGATATTGGAGGAGGTAAAATAGATCTATCGATCTATGTTGATGGGGCCTTATCATATTCTTCGTCAATTCCGATCGGAGCCCGTCATATTTCCAATGATATCGCAGTTGGTTTACGGGTTTCTCTTGATTCAGCTGAAAAAATCAAGATCTTTTTAAGCAAAAGTTTGGGGAAGAATGAAACAGCCATAATCGAAAAGAAAAAAGCCCCACAGTTAAATTTAAAAGAACTGGATTTGCCCGAAGATCTAAATGAAGTTTCGCTAAAAACTTTAGTTGATGGAATAGTTGCTCCAAGACTTGAGGAAATTTTTAAATTAATTTTTGATGAAATAGAAAAGAGTGGGTTCGGTCAGCAAATTCCATCAGGATTAGTGATTACCGGTGGTGGAGCATTAACGATTGGAATGTTGGAAACGGGTAAGCGTGTGGTTGGATTGCCAATCAGGATTGGTTTCCCAGAAAAAATTTCCGGGTTAGTTGATGAAATATTAGATCCGCAATATGCAACAACTGTCGGCTTACTTTTATATGGTAAAAATAATAGTCTAATAGACAAAGATAACTTTAAAAATTTTGGTAAAATATTGAAAGACTTTAAGATCGGGAATTCGGTTAGTAGTTTAAAAAATTTTTTTAAGCAGTTTATACCATAATATGTTAATCAAGCCCAGAGCTGGACAGGCGGCCAGAATAAAAGTGATCGGAGTTGGTGGAGGCGGTGGAAATGCCCTATCATTTATGATCACCGAGGGTGGTATCAACGGTGTAGAGTTTATTGCCGTAAATACCGATGCTCAAGCTCTACTTAATAACAAGGCTACCGTGAAAATTCAGATTGGAGAAAATTTAACCAAGGGATTAGGCTCAGGTGGTGATCCGGAAGTCGGAAGACAAGCAGCCGAGGAATCAAAAGAAAGATTAAAAGAAGATTTAGCAGGTGCTGATATGATTTTTCTCGCTTGTGGTGAAGGTGGTGGAACCGGTACGGGAGCATCTCCAGTAATTGCAGAAATAGCTAAAGAAAGCGGGGCTTTAACGATTGCAGTTGTCACTAAACCATTTGAATTCGAAGGAAGTAAGCGAAAATTTTCCGCCGATGATGGCATCATGCGTCTTAAAGAAAAAGTTGATACTTTAATAGTTGTTCCGAACCAAAGAATTTTAAATATTATTGATAAAAAAACTCCGATTCTTGAAGCCTTCAAAAAAATTGATGCAGTTCTTCATCAGGGTGTAAAAGGAATTGCTGAGTTGATCACAACCCCGGGGTTGATCAATGTCGATTTTGCTGATATTCGTACCATCATGCAAGGGTCGGGAACAGCTTTAATGGGTGTTGGTGTTGGCAGCGGTGATAAACGAGCTATTGCGGCCATAAAGCAGGCAATCTCTTCACCCCTACTGGACATATCAATTGAGGGGGCAAAAGGGGTTCTCTTTAATGTTGTTGGAGGCCCGGACCTGACTATGACCGAAGTTGATGAAGCAGCCTCAATAATTGCCAAATCGGTTGATCCTGATGCAGATATAATTTTTGGTGCAGTAATCGATGAAAAAATGATGGATAGTATTAAGGTAACTATAATCGCCACGAAATTTGATGACAATCGTTTGAAGTTATTTCGCTTCAAAAAATCCGAAAATGTTGAACCAACTCCACAGAAGATAAGTGACATCGAAACTAAAAGAGAAGAAAAAAATGAACAAGAAAGTATTAATGACGAAGAGGAGTTTGTAGATGATGATTCTTCGGAATTTGACATTCCCGCGTTCTTACGTAAAAAATAAACTTTTGTACTATAATTATCCGATATGTTTAAACCTGTAAATCTGAACGAAAATTTTCCTGAAATGGAGAAAAAGTGGTTGAAACATTGGTATGAAAAGGGGATTGATAAAAAATACCGAGAAAAAAACTCTAAATCTGATAAATATTTTTCTTTCTTGGACGGTCCGATCACTGCAAATAATCCAATGGGGGTTCATCACGCTTGGGGAAGAACATACAAAGATCTTTGGCCTCGATTTTATAACTTGCTCGGTTATAAACAGAGGTTTCAAAACGGTTTCGACTGCCAAGGGCTTTGGGTTGAGGTCGAAGTGGAAAAAGAATTAGGACTTCATACAAAAAAAGATATTGAAAATTTGGTCCCTGGTGACCCAAAAGCTTCTATAGCAAAATTCGTTCAACTGTGTAAAGATCGAGTGATTAAATACTCTGGAATTCAAACAGAGCAGTCAAAAAGATTAGGGTATCTTGCCGATTGGGAACATTCATATTTCACGATGTCTGATGAGAACAACTACATGATTTGGAAATTCTTAAAAAAATGCTTTGATAACGGCTGGATCTACAAGGGTCATGAATCGGTTCCTTGGTGTCCTCGATGCGAAACAGCTATCTCTCAGCATGAAATGTTGACGGAAGACTATAAGGAACTTGTTCATCAATCGGTCTATTTTGAACTGCCTATCATCGGTCGCAAAGACGAGAACTTACTAGTTTGGACAACGACACCTTGGACGATTCCAGCCAATATTGCCGTTGCCGTTGAGGCAACTTTTGATTATTCTTTAGTCGAAGGAGCCACAGGGCAAAAATTTTGGTTAGCAAAAGAATTAGTTAAATCCGTTTTTAAAGAAAATTATAAAATTTTAAAAACGGTCAAAGGTAAAGAGTTGGTTGGATTAAAATATCAGGCTCCTTTTGATAATTTACCTAAAGTAAAGGAAGTGGCCGATGCTAATCCTGATAAGTTTCACATAGTTTTTGCCACAGACAAAATGATTTTACCGATCACTACAACCGAAGGAACTGGGATGGTACATACGGCTGTTTCGGCTGGAGTCGAGGATTTTAAGATGGGTAAAAAATTGGGTCTGCCAATGATCCCGGTAATTGAAGACAATGCCGATTATATGGAAGATCTGGGGTTTTTATCCGGTAAAAATGCCAAAAAACACCCGGAAATTATTTTAGATTTTTTAAAGAAAGAACTTAATCAAAATGGTGAATGTTGGGCTTTCGCGATCGTTGCCTATAAACACAGATATCCCGCCTGTTGGAGATGTAAGACAGAATTAGTTTGGAAAGTGGAGGACGAATGGTATATTGCGATGGATAAGACATCGCAGTTAAAAATTAATAATGAAGAGTTAAGAATTAATAAAACATTGCGAGAGCGGATGATCGATGTAACAAAAAAAATTAAGTGGATGCCGGAATTTGGGCTAGATCGGGAGTTGGATTGGTTAAAAAATATGCATGACTGGTTGATTTCAAAGAAAAATCGTTATTGGGGATTGGCTTTGCCGATTTATGAATGTGAGTGTGGCGAATTTGAAGTAATAGGTTCTAAAGAAGAATTAAAAAAACGGTCCGTGTCCGGATGGAACGAATTTGAAGGACACACACCTCACAAACCATTTATTGATGAAGTGAAAATAAAATGTCAAAAATGCGGGAAAGTAGTTTCACGAACTGCCGATGTTGGCAATCCTTGGCTTGATGCAGGCATTGTTCCATATTCAACTATTTCTAAGGACAACCAGAGTCAACCTTTATATTTGGAGAATAAAAAAGAATGGGAAAAATGGTTTCCTGTCAATTTTATTACGGAATCTTTTCCAGGTCAGTTTAAAAACTGGTTTTATGCTTTAATTGCGGAATCAACAGTACTTGAAAATGAACCTCCTTTTAAACGTGTGCTTGGATTTGGAACTCAACTTGGGGAGGATGGCCGACCAATGCATAAGAGCTGGGGAAACGCGATCGAATTTAGTGAGGGAGCGGACAAGATAGGGGTTGACGTGATGAGATGGATGTTTGCCCGTCACAATCCGGCAGACAATATGCTTTTTGGATATAAAAAGGCTGATGAAGTGCGCCGCCAATTTTATTTGATGTTATGGAATGTGTACAAATTTTTTGTTGAGTATTCAAACCTAGAAAAGATCGATATTAAATTTTTTATCGGAAAACATCAAACCGAAAAAAAATCAATATCTTCACTTTTACCTTCAAAAAATGTCCTTGATCAATGGATTTTATCCAGGTTTGCTTCCATTGTTGGATCAGCTGAAAAAAATTTAAAAGAATTTAGCGCAAAAGACGCAACGTTGGAAATTGAAAAATTTGTTTCAGACTTATCAACTTGGTTTATTCGACGAAGTCGGGATAGGGTTTGGGTTAATTCCGAAAATGAAACTGACAAGAATAATTTTTATGAAACTCTTTACTATGTTTTAGTCAACCTGTCGATTATCCTTTCGCCTTTTATGCCATTTGTGGCAGAAGAAATATATACGAATTTAACCGGTAGAGAAACGGTTAATCTTGAGAACTGGCCAAAGATAAATGAAAAATTAAAAATGAAAAATGAAAAATTAGAGGCGGAGATGGATATTGCTAGAAAAGTGGTTGAGGCGGGACAGGCGGAGAGAAAATTAACCGGGGTTAAGGTAAGAATTCCGCTCGCTAATTTAAATATAAAGACGGAAATAGACAGTAATTTGAAGTCAATATCGAACGAAGTTTGGGAGGTTGTTTTAAAGGAATTAAATATTAAAAATATAACTATCAATGACAAATTTCATTATCCGGAAAAAGAAGTAAAGGTAACTGAAGAACAGTTGGCTAAAGAAGGAAAATTAAGGAATTTAATTCGCGAAATTCAATCGGAGAGGAAACTAAAAGGTTTAAAGACAGATCAAAAAATTAATCTAACAATTCCTAAAGAATTTGAAATTGACAGCAATTTTATTGCTAAGCGGGTGTTGGCTAATAAGATTGATTTTGGTCCAAAAATTGAGATCGAGTAATCCTCGTGTCATTCCCGCGGAGGCGGGAATCCAGACAAGAAGCACTGGATCCCCGACTGGATCGGGGATGACAAATACAAAATAAAACAGATTATGAACATCTTCTCGCTAATTTTTCTTTCTGTTTTTGGCTTATTTAACTTATTTGGGCTTAGTCAAGATCTATTTGTTCGTCAGCTGGTTTTTTTAATTTTCGGTTTTATAATTTACTTCATTTTGAAATCTATCGGACCGCATTTTTTCAGGATAAATAGTAAATTTTTTTATTGGTTTTTTATAGTGGTGTTAATTGTGACATTCGTCGTTGGACTTGAAGTAAAAGGATCAAAGCGCTGGTTGAACTTCTATTTTTTCAACTTTCAGGGCTCCGAATTTTTTAAGGTTTTTTTTATTTTATTTTTAGCAGAGGTTTTAACTGTTAAAAACGTCTTGAGCAATTCATTCCTTAATCTCATTAAAGTGCTTTTATATTTTTTGATCCCTTTCATTATCATTTTTAAACAGCCTGATCTGGGAAACGCGATGGTTTATTTTTTTATTTTTTTTTCTCTTTTGATGTTTTCGAATTTTTCTAAAAAATATCTTGGGTATCTATTTGGAATAACGGCAATTTTTGCTCCGTTTGGTTGGTTTCTGATGAAGGATTATCAAAAAGCCAGAATTCTAAGTTTTGTCAGTCCTCATTTAGATGTCCAAGGGGCGGCTTACAACATGATCCAGTCGGTTATTACAATCGGGTCGGGAATGTTTTTTGGCCGTGGACTAGGTTTAGGGACACAGTCAAGATTATTTTTTCTTCCGGAAAATACAACCGATTTTGCCTTTGCTTCTTTGATAGAGCAATTCGGCTTTTTTGGTGGTTTTATTGTATTAATTTTTTTCACATCCATCATAATTTTTTTGGCCAAAAAAACCATTTATTTTTATTATCAGAAATCGGAAGAAGATCAGAAAAAATTTCTTTATTGTCTTGGAATGTTAACTTATTTTGTTTCCCAAACAATAATTAATATCGGGATGAATATGGGGATTATGCCGGTTGCTGGAATTACTTTACCATTTATTTCCTATGGAGGATCATCGGTAATTGCATTATTGATAGGTTTTGCCCTTGTTCCATAAATATTTTAATGTATAATTTATATCTATGGTTATGTATACAGTTGTCAAAACGGGCGGAAAACAATATCTCGTAAAAGACGGAATGGAAATAACGGTAGATTTGATGGATAGCAAAAAAGGTGAAAAAGTAGAGCTAGAATCCCTTCTGAAGTTTGATGATGAAGGAAAAACTTTTGAACTAGGACAGCCGTTTTTAAAAGAAAAAGTAAAAGCAGAGGTAATTGATAATGTTCTAGGAGAAAAGATTAGAATTGCGAGATTTAAGGCTAAATCAAGAGAGAGAAAAGTGAGAGGTTTTAGATCAAAATTGACAAAGTTAAAAATTATTAAAGTTTAATGGCACACACTAAGGCACAAAAAACAGTTAAAGGAAATCGTGACTCCAAGTCAAAAAGAATGGGAGTCAAGATGTTCGGAAGTCAAGAAGTCAATCCTGGTAATATAATTATTCGCCAAAGAGGCACAAAAGTTCATCCAGGACTTGGGACGATTTTGGGTAAAGATTTTACAATATCCGCAAAAATCAAAGGAAAAGTTGAGTTCTATAAAAAGCTTGGACAATCTTTCGTTCGAGTGGTGTAAAATTATTAAATGGTTGATGATATTTCTTCATTATTAAATCAAATTAAGATAGACAAGGATATATTTCAAAAATCCCGATTGCTAGAGTATGTAATTAAAGAAAAAAAATTACGGATAATTGACCTTGCCAATAAAATTGGATACAAATCTTCCTACATTTGCCACCTTCTTCGTCTTAAAAAAGTTCCCGATGTTGTCATCGATGGCTATTATTCTAAATCGATAAGCTCGAGTCATATTTTTATTCTTTCCCGCCTAAATGAAAAAAAACAGATGATCGATCTTTATGAAAAGATCCTCGTCGAGAATTATACTGTCAAGCAAACAGAAAGCGCCGTCAGGGATTATCTTTATCAAGTAAAAAGTGTCGGGAAATATATCAATAAAGAAAGTATCAAAAAATTAACTGAGAAGATCAAAGAAAAATATCCAGAACTAAATATTAAAATTATTCAAACACGGATTAGAGGTAGTGTCATTTTGGAAGTGAGAGGGGATTTGGACAAAAGCTCAAAGATTCTGAAACAAATTTTGGAAAAATTATCGGCGTAGTCTTCTGTTGATTAATTGAGCCTAGTCTGATATTTTAAGAATAATATGGCGCTAATTATTGTTGAATCCCCGACAAAAGCACGGACTTTTAATTATATTCTCAAGTCCAGCAAGGAGAATGAAAAAAATAACTACTTTGTTTTTGCCTCAATGGGTCATATAAGGGATTTGCCTAAAAGTAAAATTGCCATAGATTATGAACATGATTTTAAACCTGACCTGGAGCCAATTTTAAATAAAGAAAAAGTCATTACTCAGCTCAAGAAATTAGCCTTGGAAAACCAGGAAATAATCTTAGCTACTGATCAGGACCGCGAGGGTGAGGCCATTTCTTATCACATCGCCTACATCTTAGGTTATATTGACGAGAATTGGCCGTCAATAGGCTTTAAAAAGGGTCTGACCCTCAAGAGGATCGTGTTTCATGAAATTACTTCTAAGGCCTTGACGGAAGCACTTGCCAACCCGGAAACTTTGAGACTGGATTTGGTTAAAGCCCAGATGGCCCGAAGAATTTTAGATCGTATCGTTGGTTATGAACTGTCACCGCTTCTTTGGAAAAAAACCGGCAAAAATTGGTTATCGGCCGGCCGTGTCCAAACGGTCGCATTGAGACTGATCGTGGAAAGAGAAAAGGAAATAAAGGCCTTTAAATCAGAAGACTACTTTCAAATATTTGGAAATTTTGATCCAACAATTAAAGCAAAGTTAATTTCTAAAGACGAAGTTGCGTATGAACAAAAAACAACGATTAAATTATTTGCAGGAGATTATGTTTTTACTAAAACTTCTATTAATAAGGATAATATAGAACTGATTAAACAAGATTGTTTGGCTGATAAATATAAGGTTTCAGACGTCAAAGAATCAGTTGACTCTCGCTATCCTATGCCTCCGTATACCACATCACTTTTGCAACAAGACGCTTATTATAAACATGGATTTTCTTCAAAACAAACCATGCGTTTGGCTCAAGACCTGTACGAACGAGGTTTAATAACTTATCATCGAACCGACTCATTTAATTTATCGGCACGGTTTGTTTTTCCAGCAAAAGAATATATTGAAAAAAAATTTGGAAAAGAATATGCATTGGAAAAGCCTAGGGGTTTTCGAACCCGATCAAAATCGGCTCAAGAAGCTCATGAGGCAATTAGACCAACAAAATTATTGGAAGTAAAAGCGGCTTTTAAAAGTAAAAAGGAGTCAAAATTAACGACCAATCATCAAAAGCTTTACACACTGATCTTTAATCGAGCGATCGCCACTCAAATGAAAGAGGCGACTATAAAAACTGTTAAAACAAAAATTATTTCCAATAAAAATTATCTTTTTGAAAGCGAACAACAGCAAGTAATTTTTGACGGATTCTTAAAAGTTTTTGACCCATTTTATGTTTCAAATCATCAAACTGTCATCAAATTGGAAATAGGGAAAGATATACAAATAAAAACACTTGAGGAAAAAGCCTTGCTCAGCAAGGCGCCGCCACGATATAATGAGGCGTCGCTCATCAGAACTCTTGAAGAAAAGGGGATCGGCCGTCCTTCAACTTATGCAATGATTATTTCGCTTATTCAAATGAAAAACTATACAGAAAAAGACGGTCGTTATTTTGTTCCAACTTCAATCGGTACTTCTATTTGCGACTATCTTTCGAGCAGTTTTCCAACAATTTTTGATCTTTCTTATACCGCAAATTTGGAAGATGGCTTGGATAAAATAGCCAACAAGGAAGAGGACTACATCAAGCTGTTAAAAGATTTTTATACACCGTTTAAAAAAGAGCTGGATATCCAAAAAGGTGATGACTCGATGTTAAAGGTAGAGGACGACATCAAGGGGATATGTCCGGAAGATGGCGGAAATTTAATATCACGTTTTTCACGATTCGGAAAATTTATTGCCTGTGCTAATTATCCCAAATGCAAATATACTAAGTCGATCGTAAAAGTAGTAAAAAATAGAAAATGTCCACTTTGTCAGGGCGATGTTGTGGTAAAATTTACCAAGAGCAAAAAAAGATTTTATGGATGTGGAAATTACCCGAAATGTAAATGGAGCGCCTGGAGCCTGGCAATCGATAATACCAAGGTAGAAAATAATAAAACACAAATATCAAATAATAAATGAATAATAAATAACAAATATCTAAACGTTTTAATATTTGATATTTTTAATTCTATTGATATTTATTATTGATTATTTGTTATTAAAAAAATGAAGTACATATTTATTTCCGGTGGCGTGATCTCAGGAATTGGTAAGGGTATCACCGCCGCTTCAATTTCTCTTCTTCTCAAACAATCTGGTTACAAAGTGGCTGCTTTAAAGTTTGAAAACTATCTTAATTTGGATGCCGGAACGATCAATCCGATCGAGCACGGAGACCCGTTCTTATGTGAAGACGGCGCAGAAACAGATATGGACATTGGTACTTACGAAAAATTTTTGGACGAGGACATGGGTAAAGATAATTTTGTCACGGTCGGTGAAATTTATAAAACCGTGATAGATAGGGAAAGAAGATTTGAATATAAAGGTGAAGATGTTGAGGCGATCCCTCATATTACCAACGAAATCATTGACAGAATTAATTATTTAGGTAGGAAGAAAAAGGCTGATGTCGTTGTTATTGAGCTTGGGGGAACGGCCGGCGAATACCAAAACATTTTTTACTATGAAGCCTCCCGAATTTTGACTTTAAAAAATCCCGGCGATGTTATTCATGTTCACGTTTCCTTTGTCCCGACCCCATCTCATTTGGGTGAGCCAAAAACCAAACCGACGCAACTATCTGTTAGGACACTAAACTCAATGGGCATTCAACCAGATTTTATTGTTGCTAGGTCCGAAAAATTATTGGATAAAAGAAGAATAGAACGCTTTGCTTTATTTTGCAATGTCCAACCGGAAAATATAATTTCCAACCCAGATGTGCCTCACCCTTATGAAGTACCGTTGATATTGGAAAATCAAAAGTTGGCTGAAAAAATTGAGGCAAAATTGAGCCTAAAGGTAGTTAAACCAAACTTGTCAGATTGGGAAAAGCTAGTCAAGGAAATATATTCTAAGAAAGAAAAAGAGGTAAATATTGCTATAGTCGGTAAGTATTTCGGAACCGGGGATTATCAACTTCGGGATTCTTATGCCGCTTTATTTGATGCTTTGGACCATGCATCTTGGAAAGCGGGAGTCAGTTTGAAAATTCATTGGGTTAATACGGAAAAAATTGAGAAACAAGGTTTATCAATAATTGGTAAACCTGATGGTATTATTGTTCCAATCGGTTGGGGGGAAAGGGGAGTTGAAGGAATGATAACTGCCATTAAATTTGCTCGAACAGAAAAAATACCTTATCTGGGTTTATGTTACGGAATGCAACTGGGATCGATCGAATTTGCCCGAAACGTGGTTGGTTTGAAAGATGCTAATAGTACCGAGGTTGATCCAAAAACAAAAAATCCTATCATTCACGACATTCCTTTTGATCCAAAATATCAAAGAATCAAAGGTGATGGAACTAGCATGCGGTTGGGAGCTTTTGACTGTATCATCAAACCAGGAACCTTGATCTATGAGATCTACACCAAGTATAAAGCCTTTAAAAATAGTGAAAGACATATGATCTCGGAAAGACACCGTCATCGATTTGAATTCAACAACTCTTACCGAAAGGCACTCGAATCAAAAGGGTTGATCATATCTGGTGTCAGCCCTGATAATTTTTTTGTTGAAATGGTTGAGCTTTCTAAAAAGGACCATCCATTTTACGTTGGGACCCAAGGCCATCCCGAATATAAAAGTAGACCGTTGCACCCACACCCGATATTTGTTGAATTCTTGAAAGCAAGCCTTAAAATGTCAAATGACAAATGATAAATAACGATTGAATGACAAATTACAAATATTAAATGTTCTAAACATTTGTGATTTGTTATTTATAATTCAATTGATGTTTGTTATTTGATATTTGTTATTTAGAATTCATAATTTATCTGATATAATACTATCTTATGGCAAATTCATTTCTTTTCAAAGACACAAGATATAAAATTGGAGACACGGTTTCCATCGACTATAAACTTAAAGAAGGCGATAAAGAGAGAATCCAGGTTTTCAAAGGGATCATCGTCAAGGTAAAAGGGGATAGCGAGGCTAATCGAATGTTTACTGTCCGCAAAATATCAAAGGTTGGGATAGGAGTTGAAAAGGTAATTTCTTTACTTTCTCCGTATATTGCCAAAATGGAGCTCGTCAAAAAATCTTCATACCAGAAGGCTAAGCTTTATTTTATCCGTGATCTAACTGAACAAGAAGTAAGAACAAAACTATATCAGGTAAAAAAGAAGGTCGTCGTAAAGCACAAAAAGGTTCCGGCAAAAACTGCCGTTAAAAAAACCAATGAGCCTTTACCAAAAAAATCTCGGTAAAACCGGTGAAGATCTTGCATCTGACTTTTTAAAGTCTCACAGTTTTTCTATCCTTGAAAAAAACTTTCATTCGAAATTCGGTGAGATCGATATAATCGCTTCAAAAAACCATTGCCTCTACTTTGTTGAAGTAAAAACCCGATCAAGTCTTGACCATGGTCAACCATACGAAGCCGTTAATAAAAGAAAAATCTCTCACATTAAAAGGGTAGCTCAATATTATTTGTTGCAAAAAAAAATCGAAGACTATAAACTGAAAGTAGCAGTTTTTTCTATAGTGATTAAAAATGGAATTACCGACATGAAGTTTTGGGAAGATATAGAAAGTTAATAGTTTCTATTGAAAGGGGTGAAATAATAGATGATTGAATTAATAAATACGATCTTATTCGATTTTTTCAAGAATCTCGGCAATTACATGCCTAATTTGTTTGGAGGTTTGTTAATTCTGGTAGTCGGTTTGTTAATAGGGAGCATAGTCAAACAACTAATCATGACCGTGGTTACTTTTTCTAAAATTGATCTTTTATTCCACAAAACAAAATTGATAAAAAAGGAGGAAGTAAACATTTGGACAGAAGTGTTATCCGAAATACTCAAATGGATGTTGATCATCGTTTTCTTGGTCCCGGCTCTAGAAGTCTGGGGATTATCAAGAGCAACTGCCGTCGTTAACCAGATCCTTTTCTATCTACCAAACGTCGTGGTTGCCGTTGTGATCGCTTTTGTTGGTATTTTAGCCGCTAATCTAACAGCTGATTTGGTCCGTCACAGCGTCAAAACGATGGGATCGACCGCTAGCAATAGCTTAGCCGTCTTTACTCGTTGGGCGATCATGTTCTTTACGGTTTTAGTCGTTCTTAATCAGTTGGGAGTAGCCCAAGATCTGATAAGAATTCTATTTACCGGAATTGTAGCTATGTTGTCACTAGCAGGAGGCTTAGCCTTTGGACTAGGGGGCAAAGAAGCTGCTAAAGAGATGTTGGAAGAATTAAGGAATAAGCTTAAATAGTATTTAGTATTAAGTATCTAGTATTTAGAATAAATACCCTGTTAGGCGTTCAATCGTTTAACAGGGTCAGGGGTTAGATTAAAATAGTAAAGAATTTTTTTTTGTGGTAAAATTGCTTCAGGAGCGTTCGTCTAGTGGCCTAGGACATCACCTTTTCAGGGTGAATATCAAGGGTTCGAATCCCTTACGCTTCACCCGATTGCGACTTGTCGGGCGGCGCAGCAGCGCCGCCCACTGATCCGGAAGGTCACAATCGACTATTCTGTCTTTGAGCGTTAGGTTCGAGCCAGTCTTTTTTAGGAACTCTCTTTTTTGAAAAAGATTTATGTTGTCCGATGCGATTTTATTGGCTTCCAGTGCCGTATCAAAGAACTCTCTCATAGGTTCGAGCCACTTATTTGGTGATTGTTCAAGAGTATTAATCCTCTGCTCAATAGTCTTCTTCTCACTCATAAACTTTTCCTTTCTGTTAAGGTAATCTTCCCGACCAACAACATTGTCCAAGTAAGAGTCCAAAAGTTTGTTGAGCTTGTTATTGATATTGAGCAGATCTTTCTTAAACTCTTGAACAATCACCAACACTTCTGACCGCTGTTGGTGTTCGTCATTAGTTAGTTTATTCATAAACCATTGGTGGTCAGAAGTGGACAAAGAAACTTTT
>Ga0172379_10002100_pt1 | contig 36742 bp, 31 predicted proteins | sample GrowelOW334metaG_FD_119756 | JGI IMG/M metagenome (GOLD analysis project Ga0172379, IMG submission 119756) | Groundwater microbial communities from an aquifer near a municipal landfill in Southern Ontario, Canada - Groundwater well OW334 metaG | ecosystem: Environmental > Aquatic > Deep... | reverse complement strand
TTTCAGACAGGATAACAGGATTGACGGGATAGAATTGAAAATTGAAGATTGAAAAATGAATAATGAAGATTTGAGGAATCGGCTAATGCCGATGAGAATTTTATTTTTTAGACACTGATTAACACTGATTTACACGGATAACTTTTGTTTTAAGGCGGTGCGGAAGCGCACCTGTAAAAAATCAACACTTCAGTCTCCGGCAAATACCCCTTCGACTCTGTTCAGGGCTGGATTTGCCTTTGGACTGCAGCATTGTTTTTTTTGGCCTCTGGCGGCTTGGCCTTAAAACAAATTAGTCGTTGATTGTTGGTAGATAGTCGTTAGTATTTAGTAAATAATGGAAGTAAAGAGGCAAAGATGCAGGGAAGAAAGGAAAAAAAGAAGATAGAAGATAGAAGAAAAAAGTTTTGAGTTTAGAGATTCATATATTATCTGGAAATGGTTTTTGAAAAGGAATAATGGCGGAATTTTTATTGACCCCGCATTTACATTTGAGGCTCTGATGTTACAAAACGAACCCCGTCATACGGGGATGACAGGGCTAACCACAAAAAGTAAGAATATCGATGTCCAAAGTAAAAAAAATAATTTTAATTTCTTTATCCATACTATTGGGGTTTTGTTTATGGTTGACGGTTTGCGGTCTGATATTTGTCAAGGGCTGCCAATCTGCTGCTGGAGAAAGACCCATACATAGAGCAGCATTTAAAGGCGATATAGAGAAAGTAAGAAAAATAATTGAAAAGAACCCTAATCAAGTAAATGTTCAAGATTTTTCGAATAAGACCCCATTGTATTATTCATCTGCGGCCGGCCATGTCGAGGTTGTAAAATTTCTGCTTGCTCACGGTGCCAATATTGAATTGGGAAATGACCATGGTGAAAGACCATTGGCTAAAGCTGCAAAATTCAAACATTATGATGTTGCCAAAATTTTGTTGGAGCATGGTGCAAAAGTTAATTGTAAAGATGACTCCGGCTACACACCATTGCATGAAGCATCGCTGCAGAGCGGTAAAGATATGGTGAATTTACTGCTTGAATATGGTGCAGATGTTTCGGCAAGGAATGAATATGCCTATACTCCTTTGCATCAGGCCGCTACGATGGATAATATAGAGGCAGCAAAAGCACTGATTGGGCATGGTGCAGATGTTTTTGCCAAGACTTCTTTTGATCCTAATAAAAAATATGAACAATGGGAGTTGGATTTATGGAAAGACACTATGAATAAAACTCCCCAAGAAATAGCGGTTGCACGTGGTTTTAAAGAATTGGCGGAATATCTGCAAGTAAAAGAAAACGAAAAAATATCAGCAACTAAATAATCTGAGAAAATATGGTTTTTTATTTTTTAGGTTGAGGTTGGGGCAAAAAGGAGGTAAATTAGTTGGTGGTTGATAGTTGTTAGTCGAGAACAATAGCAATTCAGTTATCAGCACGGGAGTGAATAGTGAAAAGTTGTGGAATCGACAGGAAGAATATAAAATTAAAACAAATCGAATCCGACGATAATAAAGGAGCATTATGTTAGGTGTCTTTTTGATAATATGTCTGGCAGTATTTTGGTTTACCAAATTAAAAGCATATAAGTTATCGAGGATTATTGGCAATCAATCAGCAGAATTTACTAATGACCAACTCTGTGATATTAGCCATCAAGCAGTGGTACTTCATGCCATTTCAGGTGCGGCTGCTTTGATAGGATACATAGGTTGTGCATTACCATATTTATTTATTGAAGGACCCAACAGAAATGTTTACACCGTCGGCATCTTTATAGGGGTTGTTCCTGTATTATTTATTGCAGTTGCCTGCTATTTAGACATAAGGTTTGTACGAAATCCAGCCAAAGCCGCCACATTTCCTTTAAACTTCTGGCTCATGATGGCGATCATACCGCTGTTTTATACTTCTTACTGCTGTATTGATTATGACTTTTTCAGAAAAGACTACATTGCTCTCTTTAATAGTTTAGGCACTGATGCCAATCAGACTGAAAACGCATGGCCTTATTATGTTAAGGCTGTTGAGCATTATACAAAATTGGAAAAAGGCTTACAGAAGATTGTAAACGACGGAATCAAGTCAGGCCAATTGAATCTGACTGATGAGCAGCATAATAATCTGCGGAAATGGTTTGATGAAAACGTGTCTTCGTGGGCAAGTCTAAAAAAAGCGGCGTCTATCAATTATTGCAATGCTGCTTATGAGAATACGTCTCTATTTGAGAGTACATCGTGGAATAAATTTTTAAATCCAGTCGATGCCGGCTATGGTAAAATCAGGGATATTTATAGCAATATCAACGCTTGCTACCTTGCAGGAATATCTGATTTGGGCTGGTTTGATTTGTTTAAAATGGAGTTTGGAGCATCAAAGCATTTTGTTAACGGAAAAACTTTTGTAGGCCAGCTTGTGGGTTATGCCATGCTTGGAAAAAGCATCAAATTGCTTGCATCGCAAAATAGCTATACTCGTGAGAATGTACAAAAAGCCAGAGGAGTACTAAAAGAATGTTTTCCAGTGGGCCTGCCTGCATTAAATGCTGAAGGTGAGGTATTTATGTTCTGTGCCAACTATAACGAGGCGCTCAGTTCTCAAAAGCTGCCAATGGAGACTCCTTTGGACTTTGATTTTACAAAGCTTGGCTCAATCTCAGGAACAGAGGTTTATGTACGAAAACAGTATAAAGTTATGTTGGAAGCAGCGGACAAAGGTATTGACGCTAATTCAAAAATGTTTTCAATTATAAACTTTCCAACACAGAGAGAAGCGATTTTTAATAATAATGGTAATACCAGCAAGATAACTACCAAGGTTTATAAAATTTATAAAAGAGCAATCGCAAATTTGTCGGCGGGCTATTTCCTGCTTGACCTTGAAGAATACAAGCTAATCAAAGGCAATTATCCTGTTAGTATTTCACAGCTTAAGCAGGCAGGCCTGACTTCTCAATTGCCTGATGACCCTGATGGCAAAGGCAAAATAATTTATCGTAATGATGGCCAAAGAGCGATATTGTATGCTGTCGGCAAAAACGCTAAAGACGATGGCGGATATACAGATGATAAAGAGTCAGATAAAAAAAAGGACGATATGATTTACTGGCAAAGGAACTTGAAAGAAGAAATAGATACCGCTCATTAATACTCGCGGCTCTGATAATACAAATTTGAAATCGCAGATCCCCGCCTGCGCGAGGACAGGTTTGAGATTTGAAAAAAATGGATTCCCGGTCAGGTTCGACAAGCTCACCGCAGGCAGGTCGGGAATGACAGCGGGTGGTGGGAAAATGAAGAATGAATAGTGAAGAATGAATAATTGAGGAACCGGCTATGCCGATGAGATTTAATGACCCCGCGGTTACCCTTGGGGCTCTGTTTACGGGCAGACACATAGGTCTGCCCCTACGAAACACCCTACGCTCTGATGCGGTTGGAATGATGAACCCCCTGGCAGGCCAGGGGGCTAACACCCTGCGCTGTCGCCTGGGCTCTGATATTACGAATTTGAAAAAGATTGCCACGCTGCGCTCGCTATGACAGGGGGGGAGGGATTATTGTGGTAATATAGTTTTTTCGAGTGTTTCGTCTGCGAGGGTGTTTTGTTCATCTTTAGGCGGGGTGGTCGGCAGGCAGACTGTGAAGGTTGTGCCTTTGTCGAGTTCACTGTCAACCAATATTCTGCCGCTATGCTGCGTTATAATCTGAGCGACAATCGGCAGGCCAAGTCCAGTTCCCTGAATTTCTTTGCCTGGTCTTTTTACACGGTAAAATCTCTCGAATATTTTCGGCAAGTCGTCTTTAGGTATTCCCATTCCGGTATCAGTAACGGCAATAACGATTTCATTATTCTGTCGAGCGGCATCAAGGGTTACGCTTCCACTTTCGGGCGTGAATTTTATCGCGTTGCTCAAAAGATTCGTGAGAACCTGTATTATTCTATTGCGGTCGAACATAGCCCGGCCAATATCAGAAGCGATATTGACGAACATTTTTACTTTATGCTTGTCAGCGAAAAGTTTCATTGTATCAGCCGCTTCGCGTATTGTTTTGGCGACATCGTTTGGCGACAGGTCGAATTTCATTCTGCCTGATTCGAGTTTCTGGAAATCAAGCACATCGTTTATCAGTATGCTAAGCCTGTCAACATTTCGTTTTGACAGTTCCAAAAATTCTCTTTGTTTTGGTTTGAGTTTTCCTGCGATTCCATCCATAACGATACTTATGCCTTCTTTTATCGCGGTGAGCGGCGTTCGCAGTTCGTGCGAGACGGTGGAAATAAATTGAGCTTTGAGTTCCATAGTTTCCAGAAGTTTGTCCTCGACCTGTTTTTTCGCGGAGATGTCGTCGAGGCATACGACGACGTATTTTTTATCTTCCAATACGATAGGCTCTATATTCATTGACAGCCATGGTTTGCTTGACCTGTCAATGAAATGCGTAGCGCTTTGGAATTCAAATTCGCTGATAGGGCGGCCTGTCCGCAAAACGTTTTTTATGTTCTGTGTTATAGGACATACGCCGCAGCAGGCGCACATACCGCAGGCTTTGGAATTTGTTTTAAGCGTTACGCAGTCGAAGGCATCGCCGATGGGTCTGTTAATGATTTCAGAATAATCCTTTTTCAAAAGTTTGCGAATAGCGTTATTGACGCGCACTATGATTAAGTTTTCATCGATGAGCAAAAGACCGATGGGGATGGCGTCGAAAATCGCTTCGAGATTCTTTCTCTTTCGCTCAATCAGATTCTCTATCGATATTTCGCCGGAGATGTTATTTGGATAGTTCATTTTTTGTCGAGAATTTGCGTTATCTTTGTAATTAAATCCGCGAAGTCGAAAGGTTTTGTTACATAGTCGGCGACCTCATAAGAACCTGCGGCCGCTATGTCCTGCGGTTCGCAGACGGCGGTAAGCATTATCACAGGCGTTTTTTTCAAATCCTGATTTTCACGAAGACGCGAAAGCATCTCAACGCCCGTCATCACCGGCATATTGTTATCCAATAAAATTAAATCCGGTTTTTCTGCTGCGGCGATTTCAAGCCCTTCCTGGCCGTTCGAGGCGGTAAGGACGTTGAACTTGTTCCATTTCAAACGTGTTTCAATCGTGCTGCGAAGGTCGGCTTCGTCGTCAACGACCAAAATTGTGGCGTTTGAAGTTTTCTTTTTTGCCTTGAATAATCCGAGCATAGCAACTCCTACAAAAATTCAATCTGGATATCGGCAGTAAGGATGGAATTGTTAAGCAGAAACATTATTAGGCGGCCTGTTTGGGCTGTTTGTTTGGTGGTGTTTTATGTTATCGGTCTTTGCGGGGCGATTAAAAACAATAACGAGGTTAAGAGGCGGGCGGTTTTTGACGATTTTTGAGATGCGAATAAAGGTATCTCTAAAAAAGAGATTGCTTCGCTGCGCTCGCAATGGCAAGTGTGCAGGAATGATAAAGAGAATGGCTATGGCTATAAATAAGACAGATGATACGATAATAGATTCGATAAGGCTCACGGGAATTGTCGATGATGACAAGCTGAACGAGCTTTCTGCATCGGCAAATGAGAGCGGCAAGAGCATAATCAGCCTGCTGAAGGAAAGCGGCCTTATGAGCGAAGACCAGATGGCCCGGATTGTCGCGGTTTCTCAGAAAATCGAATTTATAACGCTTAGCCCGGATATGGTTGACCCGATAGCGGCACATATGATTCCTTATGAGATGTCGAATGAGCATAATCTCATAGGGCTTCGTACAGATGGCGATAGACTGTATGTTGCTATGAGTTCACCGATGAATCTTACGGTTCGCGACCAGATAGAACTTAGAACCGGCTATAAGGTTTTTCCGCAGGCGGCTACGCCGAACGCGATTAAGGCGGCGGTACGTTATCATTTCAACGTGCAGAATGTTACAAAACAAACCATTGCTTCTATGAGGCTGAAAAAACAGCAGCAGGGCGGCAGGCAGGAAGTTGCCGTTCTGAGCAAACTTTCGGACAGCGCAGACCCTATAAGCAGTCTTGTAAGCTCGATAATCAGCGGAGCTATTGACTGCCGGGCGAGCGATATTCACGTTGAACCGCAGGAAAGCAATTTGACAATCAGGTATCGAGTGGACGGTATTCTGAAAAAAGAACTCGATATACCGGCAACGGCACAGGCGGAAGTAATCAGTCATTTAAAAATTCTGGCAGGAATGGATATCTCTGAAAAGAGAATTCCGCAGGACGGTCATATTACGACTATGCATCAGAACCGCGAATATGATTTGCGTGTTTCATCGCTGCCGTCGGTAGTGGGAGAGAAAATAGTTTTAAGAATACTCGATAAAAGCAATAAAAGATGGAATCTCGACGATATAGCGCCGAATAAATTTGATAATGGAAAATTCAGGGGTCTGATTGAAAATCCTTATGGAATGATACTGATGACGGGGCCTACCGGAAGCGGAAAGACGACAACGCTTTATTCGCTTTTGCAGCTTTTGAACAACGGCAAGAGAAATATCGTTACGGTTGAAGACCCTGTTGAATACAGGCTTGGCGGCATTACGCAGGTTCAGGTTAATAACAAGGCAGGTCTTACATTCGCTACGGCGCTTAGAAGCATTTTAAGGCAGGACCCTGATATAATTCTTATCGGAGAAATCCGCGACTTTGAAACCGCTGAAATCGCTGTAAGCGCAGCGATGACCGGCCATCTTGTGCTTAGCACGCTGCACACCAACGACGCGGCAGGGGCGATATCGAGATTTATCAATATCGGTATTCCGCCTTTTTTGCTGGCATCGTCGCTTTTGGGCGCAGTGGCGCAAAGGCTTATAAGGAAATCTTGCAGTCAGTGCGGAGAGACTTACGCGGCAAGCGGCGAACAGAAGAAAATTCTCGCAGTACCCGGCGGAAATGATAAAGAACTTAAGCTTGTCAAAAACGCGGGCTGCGATAATTGTCTGAAAACGGGGTATCTTGGAAGAGAAGCGATATACGAGATATTGACTATTTCGCCTCAGATACGCAGAATGATAATCGACGGTAAAAGCGATACTGAAATAAGGGCTCAGGCGGTAAAAGAAGGGATGAGGACTCTTAAGGCGAGCGGAATAGAAGCGGTTGTTTCGCAAAATACGACGATTGATGAATTGTGGCGAGTTGTTGATATGCAGGCGGATTAGTATGAGTATCTATGAATATACAGCGAAAGACAATGCGGGCGAAATCTTCAGCGGAATATATGAAGACGTGAGCAATGTCTCTGCGCTGAAAGTCGAGCTTGCAAAGATTGGATATATTCTGACAGGCGCAAAGAAAAAGAAGGCAGTAAATCCAGCGACTATAAAAGTCAAGCAGGCCGATGTTGTCGCTTTCGGGTTTAAATTCGCGGGGATGTGTTCTGCGGGTCTTTCGATAGTGCAGTGTCTTGATACGCTTGAAAAACAGACCGACAGCGAAACGATGAAATATATTATCAGCGACATAAAAAAGAACATCGAAACCGGTTCATCGCTTACCGACGCGTTCAATAAGTATAGAACGGTTTTTTCAGATTTCTTTTTGGGTATGGTTGAAGCGGGCGAATCCGGAGGCAGGCTGGCAGAGAGCCTTGAAATAAGCGCAAAGCATCTTGAAAAGCAGTCTGACTTGCGAATGAAGCTCAAAGCCGCCTTTACATATCCGGTCATTGTCATAATTATGTGCTTATTGATTGTTACAGCTTTGGTGATTTTTGTTGTGCCTGTCTTTTCAAAAATATACCACCAGCTCGGCGTTCCGCTGCCTGGGCCGACGCAATTGCTGTTTGTTTCCAGTATAATAGTGCGGCACTGGTGGCCCGGTATAATTATCACGATAGGAATAATTCCGTTTATTTACGCATATCTGCATAAAAATAAATACCTCAAAAGCAAATGGGATCATTTTAAATTTTCTATGCCCATATTTGGAAAACTTTACAGATTAGTCGCGATATCGCAGTTTGTCAGAAGTTTCGCGATGCTTATCACGACCGGCGTGCCTATAATCAAGGCATTTCAGGTTGCGACGCTTGTGGCGAATAATGAAAAGATTTCAGAGATGAGCCTTGATATACAGAAATCGGTGCAGGCGGGCAACGGCGTTGCGGAATCTTTTGGAAAGCACAAGATATTTCCTCCGATAATTGTTCAGCTTGCGGATTCAGGCGAGCAGGCAGGCATTCTCGGTCAGATGCTTAATAAGGGCGTTGATTTTATGGAAAAAGACATCGATAGAATGACTACCGCAATGCTCGTCAAACTTGAACCAGTGCTTACATTGGGAATGGGCGCGGTTATCGGACTCATACTAATGGCGGTTTATCTGCCGATGTTCGATTATATGTCGCATTTGAAGTAAATTGTAAATAAAAAGCAAATTTTTTGGAAGTAGCCCTGCAAAGATGCCGAATACTTTGTATGGTTTAACGATAAGATTCTTTAATAGACAAAAACAATATTCAATTAAGGAGTATAAGAATGAAAAAAAGAAATGGTTTTACGCTGATTGAGCTGCTCATCGTTGTGCTGATTCTTGGCGCTTTGGCCGCGATAGCAATACCGAGAATTACCGCAAGCGCTGATAACGCCAAAAAGAATGCCTGCAATACCAACGTAGATTTGATGAATTCACAGATTGAGATGTGGGCAGCTAATCACAGCGACGTTTATCCGACTACTCTGGCGACAATCACCGGCAGTACGGATTACTTCCCTGACGGCGCTCCTGTATGTCCATTTGGAACGGCTTATGTAATGGATACGAACCACCGAGTAACGGCACATACACACTAATCTGTGGTTTGTGGTACGATAATTTAATGATAAAAGGGACGGCAGCGAGCTGTCCCTTTTTCTATTTAAAGGTAAGTTATGAAAGCACAAAGAAAAGGCGTTACGCTTATTGAGATGCTGGTTGTTGTGCTTATCATCGCGGCGATGGTGTTTGTCGCAGTGCCGAGATTCAGTATGGCAACTGCCAATGCCGGCAGCGCACAGACGGCTGCGGAAAAAATTTCCGCGGGTATAAGATATACTCGAAGTCTTGCCATATCCAATGCGGCAACAAATACCCATGGATTTAGTCTTAATATGACAGGCTCGGGCAGTTATACCGGATTTCAAATCGTGAGCCTCAGCAGCGGCAGCGTCGTTAAAACAGAGACTATCAACCAGAATGCAACCTGCACCGGCGCAAATGACTTCAGGTTTGGGCCGCTTGGAAACAGACTTATTGACAGCGACAGCCTGGTAGTCAGCGGGGGCGGTAAAACTCTCAATGTTGCCGTTGTATCCGCGACAGGAATGGTGAAATGTCAGCAGCAATAAAAAATAAAAGAAAATTTAGAGGCGGCTTTACGCTCACCGAAGCGGTCGTCGCGGCGGCGTTGCTGCTGGTTGCGATGGTTCCGATTTTAAAAGCTCTTACGCAGGCGAATCTTAATTCTGTTATCATAGAAAGAAGAACGCAAAGCCTCTGTCTGGCACAGGGAAAACTCAATGATATCAAGGCACGCTCCATTTACGGTTTTGACGCTATTTCTTCGCAGAGTAACGAAGTTTTAGCAGGCTCGTATCTTTGCAATACCGCTATCGGCGGCAGCGGATACCTCAAGACCGTCAGCGTTTCGGTCGGTATGGATGTGAACCAAAACAGCATCCTCGGCAGCGACGAAATAGAGGTCGTGCTGCAAAGCCAGATAGCCAAAAGGCAGCCGCTGGACTAAATAGAAAATATTGAATTCACGGAAGTAAAAATTATTTTTTGTTTTAAATCGTCGATTACTTCATTTGTTTTTATTTTTACAGTCTTAGTTTCACCTGTAAGCAAATCAAAAAAGTTATCGCTTAAATCCGCATCGAAAGGCAAATCAATATAAAGGTCTTTGACTGCGCAGGCAGGAGTTAAATTCAAAAGCCAGTTAAGGTCATCAACGCGTTCGGTCTGAATGTTTATTTTCTGCACAGGCCAGTCGATATATTTATCAGGATGATAAAAGAAACTGTTTTCCGCTATAATGCCATCGGCGTTCTCAATCGTGGAATATAAATAGGCGGCTGTCCCTATTTTTTTAATTTCTACAAAAGACTGCGGCAGGGTAATTGTTGAAATTCCCGACGGGCTTGCGGAGACAGGTCTTTGAAATTCGTCGAGCGTTTTCAGATTCAGGTCGATGAGCCGACAGGTGAAAAGGCCAGTAAATGGCGAAGAGGAATGATTGATTATTGAAGCAGTTGAATTTTGCGGTTGAATAGTTGTGATTACGGGAGCGAAAAATCTTTTTGTGTAATAATATAATGCCTTCGGTCTTAACTGATAATCCAGACACGACCAGCTAATCGAGGGGCAGCAGTCGTTGAACTGCCAATACAACGCGCCGCTGTTGATTTTGGAATTTGTGCGGAGATGCTCGACATTTTTCTTAATCGCTCTGGCCTGAGTAATCTGCGACAGATATATAAATTCGTCAAGCGTCGCGACAGGGCGGAAAAACTCATTTATGTAGTGATGCAGTCTTTGAGTGCCGTTTGGCTGATAATCGTGTTTTTCAATTTCCCAGGAGGCAGGGTGCAGTTTTTCGTTCTGGACGAAACTTTTCAATGTTTTTTTATCCGGCATTCCCTGGAATCCAAATTCACTTACAAACCGCGGTATTTGTTTATAGTAGTCGTCGCTTGGTTTTGCGCCTGACCAGACTTCCCACTGATGGGTGGTGCCCGTTGATGGTTCGTTTGGATTTTTGGCAGCTCCAAGAGGCGTAGATGTTATATAATCACGGTCAGGGTCAAGCTCGGCAGCGATTTGCGGCAGCAGTTTATGGTAGATATCTCTGCCGTAAAACTTTTTGCTTTTGCCTAACCAGCCGTTTGCGTACATCCAGTCGATTTCATTGTTGCCGCACCAGATTACAAGCGATGGGTGATTTCTAAGTCTTATTATATTTTGTGCCGCTTCGATTTTTACCGCTTCGGTGAACCATTCGCGGTCTGGATAGTATGCGCAGGCAAATGGGAAATCCTGCCAGGTCATTATGCCGAGCCTGTCGCAGATATTGTAGAAGGCATCTGTTTCATAAATTCCGCCGCCCCAGACGCGGAGGATATTTATATTCGCATCTTTGGCCGCGATGAGCAGTCTTTCGTAGTCGGCCTCTGTGGTTGAGCCGATAAAGAGCGATGCCGGTATCCACGCTGCTCCGCGAGCATAAATCGGCTGACCGTTGACGATAAACTGGAAGGGGCTGCCGAATTCGTCGGGCGACTGATTTATTTGAACCGTTCTTATGCCAAACGAGTTGGTCGTTGTCTGGGTTTGTTCGCCGGCGATGACAAGCTCTGTTTTGAGTGTATAAATAGGCTGGCTGCCGTAACCGGCAGGAAACCAGATTGCCGGATTTTTGATTTTTAACACCGTTGATATTTTTTTATCGCTGCCGCTGAAATCAAGTTCCCCTTCGGCGGCGATTTTTCCTGTGGAATCAAAAATCACAAGTTTGCAGGATGCAGGGTCTGTTTCGACAAATTTTTCTATTTGCGCGGATATTTTTATATCCGCCGCATTTGCGTCGGCGTTTATGGTTCTGATATGAACATCGCTGATTTTTCCAGATTTAAAACCTTCGATTTTTACCAATTGCCATATTCCGCATCCGGGCAGGCGTGGAGCCCAGTCCCATCCGAACTGGCATTGAGCCTTGCGAACATAAGCTCTTTGCGCAAACGAGCAGGTGTCTTCGGACAGTTTGCCGAAGCGATTCATTAACCGGCTGCCATTCTCCAATGCCGATTCGCATTTTACAAGAAGGCGGTTATCTTTTTCCTTGAGCAGATTTTTGACATCAAATTGAAACGAGCGGAACATATTTTCTGTTCGTCCGATGAGTTTATCATTGAGCCAGATTTGACAGAAGGTGTCCAAGCCTGCAAAGATAATATCTATTTTATCGAGGTTTAGCAATTCTTCCGGGCAATCGAAAAACTTTTGAAAGAGCCACGCCTTTTCGCTTGGCCACAGAAAATCCTGCGGATTAGCCCGCAAGTCAAAGAGGTTAATTTTTTCAGATTTGACCAAGCAATCGTAAATTGAACTCGGCACTGTGCAATCGAGCCAGTCCGATTTGTCGAGGTCTCGCATCCTGCGTGCAGAATCAGGATATTCTTTGTACTGCCATTTGCCGTTGAGTTCTAAAGTCTGTTTTTTCATAAACGGATTTTAACAGAAAATTAGAGAATAGGGAATAGGGTTTAGGGGATAGTGTACGAAAAGAAAAATTATCGGACGTTTGTTATTGTGCAAATGCGGTATGGTCTTTTTTGCAGTGAAAAGCGGGTTCTGGGTTATTACAAGCGGTTTATAAGCCGATATTCTAAAAGGATTAAGGTGTAGATATTGTGTATATGCGTAGAATAAAAAATAAAACGGCTTTTAGTCTCGTAGAATTGCTGCTGGCATTTGCGATTATTGTAATCGTCTTCGCAGCGGTTGTGCCGCAGTTCCGCGCAATTAGAAACAGTTGGGCGACAACCGAAGCCGGCGCATCTATTATTCAAAACGGCAGGGTTCTTGCCGAGCATTTTTCCAGAAACATTTCAGCGGCAAAACGCATCATCAGCGTAAGCGGCAGCGAAAATACAAATGGTTATATAACTTTTGAAGATAACGCAGGCGGCACAAAGCGTTATATGCTGTCGGGCGGATATATCGTTTTCGGCGATGTCGGAAGCGAAGCACAATTAGCCGGGCCTGTCAGCAGTTTTAAAATCGCCTGTTATTCACTCGAAGATTTCTCGACTCCCGCAACCGATGTCAATGATATCCGGTTAGTAAAGTTTGAGACAAATTTCCCAAACGACAACGCAATGGGCAGCAGCAAAGTATTTCAGTCGGAAGTCTTCATACAGACGAACAATCAGCAGGGGTTGTGCTGGTCGAATATGGATATTGGTTCTGTGGCGGCAACAGGCAGCGCAACATCGTCAAGCTGCGGCTGGACTATAAAAGCTTCAGGTACAGACATCTGGGATAACTCTGATGAATTTCACTATGTTTATCAGTCGCTAAGTGGTAATGGGCAAATCATAGCCCGCGTTTCCAGCGTAAGCAATACAAATTCATGGGCAAAAGCAGGCGTAATGATTCGCGAGACGCTGACGGCAACTTCAAAACACGCTATGATGGTCGTTACACCCGGCAATGGCACCGCCTTTCAGCGGCGAACAAGCACAGGCAGCAGCAGCGACCATACGGCGGGCAGCGGCGTTACCGCTCCATACTGGGTAAAACTTGTTCGTTCCGGCGACACCTTTAGCGGCTACGAATCTCCGGACGGCTCATCATGGACATTTGTCGACAGCGTTGATATAAGTATGGCGACAAATGTTTATATAGGTATGGCTGTTACCAGCCACAGCGATGGAGTTCTCTGCACCGCTGTAATTGACAGCATCTCTTCTTCCGGCGTGATGTATGAGAATTTTAGCTGGGCAAAGGCGGCATCCGATGCTGCATTATTACCAATTAACACTCCCGCTAATGTAAGCGAGGGCGATTTACTCATCGCATCGGTCGCCACAGACGGCACTACATCGCTGACCTCTCCGTCGGGCTGGACACCGATTAATCAGGGCAGCGATACTGCCGGTCAGGTAACATTGGGAGCGTGGTGGAAACTTGCAGCCGCTTCTGAACCTTCAAGTCATACTTTTACCTGGACTGGCGGCAATCAGCAGGCGTACGGCTGGATAATGAGATTCACCGGCCACGACTCCGGCTCTCCAATTAACAATTGGTCGTATGGCAGCGATTCATCAGCTTCTCCGATTAGTCCTGCGGTTACAACCACAGCGGGAAATTGTATGATTCTTCGTTTGGGAGCGTTTGACCAAAATGACATAACATTTGGCTATCCTGGTCTTGTCGGCCATACAGCGATTACTATGGATACAAGCGGCAACAGCACAGCAGGGGCAGTTACATATCAGGGGTTTGGCGAAGGCAAGCAGACCGGTAACTTAAGCAATGTTACTGTTTTGAAACCGACAGGGACAAGTTCAGGAGATTTGTTAATCGCAGCGGTTGCAACAGATGGCAGCACGTCGGCCACTATTTCGGCACCGGCCGGCTGGACATTACTTAACCGCGGCAGCGACTCCGGCAATAAGATGACATTGGGCATCTGGTGGAAACTGGCTGGCACTTCGGAACCGGCCAGCTATATATATACCTGGACCGGCAATGAACAGGCTTATGGCTGGATAATGCGATTTACAGGCCACAACCCAACCACGCCTATAAATGCCTGGGGATTCCAGCAGGGCGCTGCTACTGACAAGACGCCGCCCTGTCCATCGGTTACTACGACGGTTGCCAATAGTATGATTGTCCGAATAGGCGGTTTTGACCTTCATTCTATTAATATCAATAATCCGGGTTTGGCAGGTCATACAGCAATTACAATGGATGAAAGCGCAGGTAATGCCAACTCCTGTTCAGGCGGTGCAGGGTGGAAACAGCAGTCAGACATTGGCATCAGCGGTGTCGTTGACTTTACGCTTACCGGAGCCCAGCGATTCAGGACTTTTACAATTGCGATAGCGCCATCGCCGGCGGCCGGCACAGTTTCCGGCGGTGCGGGATATATTAAACAGTTGTCAATCGGCGACAGTGGAACATCTAATTTTACGCTCGGCTCGGCTAATGAGGCAAGAACGCTTACGATAGCGGTAAAGCCTGCGGACAGCGGGCGCTGCGATTGCGGCGACGGCCAGTTGAAACCATAAAATAATTATTATGAAAAAAGAAATAAAAAATAACGGTTCAGTTCTGGTGGTTGTGGTTTTTGCCATAGCATTGCTGACGGCTTTTGTGGCCGGTATGCTCCAGCTTAATGCCGAGCAGACTCAGCTTATGCGAAATGAAGTTTATGCCGCCCAGGCGCAGGCAATCGCTGAAGCCGGTATGGCCGATGCATTTTCTCAGCTTCGGAGTAATTCGAGCTGGACGAGCGGATATACGAATAAAAGTTTCGGCGGCGGCTCTTACACTGTTACGGTGGGGGATTCCAACGTCATTTCAACCGGAACATCCGCGCAGGGTTTCGCATCGAGAATACAGGCGGACATTACAATAGGCGGCAGCAGTCCTTATATTATACGGGTTAATAAATTGAGGATTAACGAATGAGTATGAAAGACAAAAAAGTTTTCGGCATAGACATCTGCACAAACTCAGTGAGTTTTGTTCAGTTGGAAAAGACCGGCGGGAAGATTAAATTTCTGAAATGCGCTACTGTTCCGCTTGCACAGGGCATTGTGCGAGATGGAGTCGTTCAGGACACCTCCGGGCTGCTTGGCGTGATTAAGAGTTTTAATATCACAGGCGTTCTTGGGCATATAAACTCTGCTCTGACAATTTGTGCCGAGCCTACACTGCTGCAAATTTTTAATCTGCCGGACTGTTCGCCTGGCGAGGTGAAGAAAATCGTTCAGGATGAGGTGAGACAGTACGCAGTTCTGCCGCTGAAAAATATCGAGATGGATTATTGCGGGCTGAAATCGGCGGATTCGCAGGCAAAAAGAGTTCTTGTCGGAGCGGCACAAAGCGAGCATTTGAATGTTACTGTCAGGGCGTTTGAAAAACACCATATTAATGTCGAAACAATAGAGCCTGCCGTAACAGCTTTTATGCGAGCGTGCTTTGATAAAGTTATAAGGCCTATGAGCGGGAAAAATATTATGCTTCTGCTTATACGCGATGAAAACCTGACCTTGTGCATATTTAAAAAGCAGAGACTTGAATTTCTCAGAACTAAAAAATTTGAATCCGATATTATAAGTTCCGCTCAGCGGGGCATCTGGCTTGGTCGCGATATGGAGTCGGTGATTCAATTTTATGAACTTGAGGAGGGCGCAGACGCTCAGCCATGGCGAATAATTGTTTCGGCATTTCCGGACGCCAAAAACAATTCGCAAATAGCCGATGAGCTTAAAAAAACCACATCCCGGCAGAATGTCGAAATTTCGGCGTTTGATAACAGTATGATGGATATTGAAATCGGGCAAAACGGCCAAGCCGCGATTTCTCCCGTTGCGGCAGGGGCGGCGATGAAACTGCTCAATGGGAATTCAGCCGGCATAAGCCTTGATTTGATGCCAAGGGAAATCGTTTCAATTAAAAAAGCCAGAAAAGAAATGCTTATAATTGTAAATGCCGCGGCCTGTCTTCTTTTGCTTTTGTTTGCTTATATCGCTTTCATAGGCCGCCAGTCAACAGCCGTCGGTCGTGAGGTTTATACCCAAAAGCAAAAACAAATTGAAACGAATATGCAGCAGATGATTGAGAACAGAAAAGACATTGACAGCAGACTTGGCGTTATGAAAAATAATCTTTCGATTGTGAATAAGGCGGTCGAGGCCAGAAGCTATCATAACTGGGCGAGGCTGCTTTCCGAGCTTGCCAGGAATGTGCCGCAGACGATATTGATACAAAATCTCCAGGGCAAAGGCGAAAACGTAATAGAAATAGAAGGGCTTGCGACAAATTACGACGCGGTGAACAGCTTTATGAGCAATCTGTCGCAAAACAAAATGATAAGCGAAGCTACGCTTGCCGATGCCGGTCAGGACGCCAAATACGGCAGTAAATTTGTAGGCTATAAAATTGTCTGTTCTCTTGCAAAATAAAATATAAGTAATACTTTAGCCGATTGTAAAAAAACCGCGTGGGCTTCCTCCTTCGCTAAAGCTACGGAGGACAAGAAGAGCCCACCCTACAAAACTGGATTCCCGCTTTCGCGGGAATGACAGGTAGTATTTGACACTCGGCTAAAGTGTTACAAATATAAAGGGTTTTAAAAATGATGAAAAATTTAATCAGATTGCAGGATTTTTCGCGGAAAAATGTCGCGGCTGTTACGCTTGTTCTGATAGCGGCCATCGCGATATATAACTGGTTTATAACGCCTCATTCAAATTATATTATGGCGGCGGAAAAGTACACCATTGCCTCCAGGGCTATGGAGAAAACCGGCAAAATAATTGAATCCGAATTAAAGCTCAAACAGAAAAAACTTGACGAGTTTGCCGGACGGTTTGACTCGGCAAAGCAGGAATTCTTTGACGCTGAAACGGCCAAAACTTTTCTGGCAGGCATTCAGTCTCAAGCTGAAAAGAACAAATGCGTTGTTGACACGCTGAAATTTTCTCCGGCAAAGCAGATTATAACGGCAGATACAAATAACATCGACATACAGGAATATCAAGTGAATTTGGGCGTTGTCGGTCAATATGCGGATATTGTTATGCTTTTGGATTCATTGCAGAACAGAAAACAAAAAGTCTGGATAGATAATATAAAACTTCAGCTTAAGGATGTCTCAACCGGCGAACTTGTATGCGATGCCGTGATGAGTTTATACACATTAAAGGTTACGGAGAATATGAACGATGTTAATACACAAAAATAAAATAGCGTTTATGAGTTCGATTATCATTGCATTTGCCGCATTTATGGTTTTTGCCGAGGAGACCCCTGTAATCGATGTAAGCCAGTTAAGGCAGGCCAATCCGTTTGCGCAGTTTGCAGGCGCAGGGTCGCCGACTCCCGCGGCAAAACCGCTGCCCGAAGGACCGAAGCCTGATTTGTTTATCGAAACTGTTTCGCTGAAGTTTGTTGACGCGAAAAGTCTTAAGGCTTCCATTGCCACTATGTCCAGCGAATGGGGGAATATGGAGCCGGACGCGAAAGGCAATTCGCTGATAATCTGTGATACAAACGACAACATTAGAAAAATCATCGAGCAGATTCACAAAATCGACCGAAAGCCTGAGCAGATTATGATTGAGGTGGTTATTCTCGATGTAAAGCTTGACAATGAGACAGAAATCGGCGTGAACTGGGATATGCTCAAAACCGACAACTTCGGAGATGGAGATGCCTCCTTTAGACAAAATTATACAAGTCGCGTAGGAGTTTCTACGACATTAGTAGATGGTGTATATAACAGCGGCACAGGTATCGGCTCTGATTTCAGCTTTTATTTTGGCAATATCAGAAACGTAATTCACGTTTTGCAAACAAAGAATAATGTCGAAATTATTGCAAGTCCCCGCATAATCGTTGTGAGTGGAGAAAAAGCATCTATAGCGGCTGTTGAACAAATACCGTATAAGGAAAGCTCTGATACGAGCGGCGGCGGTTCTCTGACCAGTACGCAATTTAAAGATGTTGGTGTAACGCTTAAAATAACAGCAACATTGACGGATGATAAATATATTTTCCTAAATGTTGAAACTGAACAAAGTGTTCAGACAGGTACAAGTATTGTTACCGGTGGCGTAGACGCTACCGGCGTACCAATAGTTGATAAGAGAAATATACAAAGCGCTCTGCTGCTTAACGATGGCCAAATTCTTGCAATCGGCGGTCTGCGGCGGAAAGAAACTCAAAAACAGACTACCCAGATTCCATTCCTGGGCGATATACCCTGGGTTGGTGAAGCCTTTAAGTCAACCGATACTATTCAGAACAATTCCGAATTGCTGGTGCTTTTATCGCCTCATATATATAATGGCGAAAAGCCATCCGATGTTGAAATGGCAAAATATAATGAAATTACCAAACGGCCTCTTGTGGAAATCCCGGAAAACGAAAGGCAAAAAGATAAAAAGAAAGTAGATAAAAAAAGCAAAGAAACCAAAAAAGTAAAATCAAAAACAAAGGCTAAAAAATAAAAACCCTGTCATTTCGACCCCCGCAGCTTCTTGCCGAGTAGGTCTATGACGAAGCAAGAGCGGGGGAGAAATCTGTTTTAAATAGATTTCTCGACTTCGCCCCTTGAAGGGGCTGCGCTCGAAATGACAATTCGAGGGCTTTTCTACAAAACAGTATTTGAAACATTGGTGTCGATTGAACGTATAATATAATGGAACTGGGAGTTTGCACTATGAATAGTTATAAAACAAATGTTGTTCATATAACGCACGAAGCTATCGGTAAGATAGGTGGTATAGGGGCCGTCCTTGACGGTATCCTTACCAGCAAAGCCTATATAGAAAATACCGGCAGAACCGTGCTTGTGAGTGTTCTTTTCTCCACAGAAGGCCCGATTGAGAATCGGCTGGGCCTTGGCGGAGAAGTTCTCTATTCCAGCGCAGACGGCTACAGTAACACCGGCTACGCGAGCGGATTTAAAAGTATCGAAAAACACTTCAATGTTGACATTGTGTACGGCAGACGACTTTTTGAGGACGTCCGAACAGGCATAAAAAGTATGCCTGAAGTTATTCTTGTTGATGTTCGCAGAATGAACGCGGGCCCGTTAAATCAGTTCAAGGGTCAGTTGTTCAATCGCTTCGGAATAATGAGTAATTTATATGAGCATTTGTGGGGATTTGAGGAATGGATGCGTCTTGCTCCGCCGGCGATTGAAGCAATCAAGGTAATCGGCGTTACTCCGCAGGAGGGTGAAACAATAATTGTCGCTCACGAATTTATGGGTATGCCCACCGCGCTGGCCGCCAAAATCGACAAACAGTATGATTTCAAAACGGTTTTTTACGCTCACGAGGTTGCTACTGTCAGAAAAATCGTCGAAGAACGCACGGGCCACGATACGATGTTTTATAATGTAATGGAAAAAGCGCAGGCTGTGGGGTTATCCCTGCCGGATGTCTTTGGCGACCAGAGTCATTATTACAAAAATGTTCTCGTTGAAGCTTCGCGTTTCTGCGACAGTATCCTTGCCGTCGGAGATTATGTGGTTAAGGAGCTGCGTTTCCTTTCGCCGGAGTTTCACGATGCCGATATCGAATTGACATACAACGGCATACCCGCATATCACATAAGCCTTGAGGAAAAAAAGCGGTCAAAAGAAAGGCTCGTGAAGTACTGCGAAAATCTGCTTGGTTTCAGGCCTGATTATGTTTTCAGCCACGTTACCCGGCTTGTTCGCAGTAAGGGGCTATGGCGAGATTTGCGCGTGCTTGAACAGGTTGAAAAGGAATTGCGTCCGCTGCACAAGTCAGCCGTTTATTTTCTGCTGAGTACGGAAATCGGCTACAGAAGGCCGAAAGATATTTTGCGTATGGAATCAGAATATCAATGGCCTGTCGCGCATCACGAGGGTATGCCGGATTTAAGCGGTGGTGAAGCGGCATTCTATCCGGCTATACAGGAATTTAATGCTCGCAGCAGGAATATAAAAGCTATTTTTGTAAATCAATTCGGCTTCGACAGACGCAGTTGCGGCAATAGAATGCCTGATGATATGGAATTTATGGACATACGCAAGGGCAGCGATGTCGAATTCGGCCAGAGCATTTACGAACCGTTCGGCATAGCGCAGGTTGAGCCGCTCAGTTTCGGCGGAATATGCGTATTCAGCAATGTCTGCGGCTGCGCTGGTTTTGTGAACAAGGTTACAAATGGCGAAGCCAGCCGAAACGTGATAATCGCTGATTATACCGATATTGAAGAACTGAAATCAGGCGATGTCGAAGCTCTGCTCAAAATAGATGTTAATGTCAGAAATAAAGTTGAAAGGCGCGTCAGCGAAAAGGTTGCGATGGAGATTTTCGCAAGACTGCCTAAAAATGATGATGAGCTTGTCGAGATGATTAGCTCCGGCTACGACCTGGCAGAGCATATGAGTTGGGAAGCAGTCGTTGAGAACTATGTCCTCAAGGCCTTTGCCAACGCCATCGACCGGCAGAAATTAAAAGTAGCGGTGTAATTTCCAGTTGCCTTAAAGCTGCTGTCGGTGTAAATTGCCGATATGCAGGGCAGAAAAAATGTAATCGGTTTAATGGGCGGCATATCGTCAGGGAAAAGTACCGTTGCCGCTGAGTTGGCAAAACTCGGTTGTGTGGTTATTGATGCCGATGTGATAGCGAAGCAATTGTTGTTCGATGAGGGGATAAAAAAACAGCTCCGCCAGAAGTTCGGCGATGATATTTTTGACGAGCATTGCCAGATTGACAGGAAAAAACTTGCGCAAAAGGTTTTTAACTGTGCCGAGACTGTTAAATTAGCTAATTCCATAATCCACCCGCCTGTTTTGCGGAAAGTTGAGCAGTTAATAGAGGCCTATCAGCTCCAGCAGGGGGTAAAGGCAATAGTTCTGGACATACCTTTACTTGTTGAGTCGGGCTGGGAAAAACGATGCGATAAGCTGATTTTTATCGACTGCAGCGAGCAAATTCGCTTCAAAAGGGCTGAAAACCGGGGTGTTTTTGATGTAAATGAGCTAAAAAAAAGAGAAAATTTTCAGATTTCTCTGGACAACAAAAGAAAAATCGCTAATTATGTTATTGAAAATAATGACCTTTCAGAGCTGATTAAACAGATCGGAAATATATTTCCCGCGTTATTGTCTTAGCATTGCGGCTTTGCAGGTTTTAGTTTTGGGTCGCGGGAAACATTAGAGCACACAAATATTGGACATTTAATAAAAGCGATAAGCAAATCTGGTGTCAATTTCCGCATCGTATATATAGATTTGTTTTTGCTAAGTTCAAAATACTCTCATCAATGCGCGAAAAATAATACCGATAGGTATAAATCTTAACGATTGGCTTTTCAAAAGGAGTAATCAATGGCCAAAGCGATTGCAAAATCAGATTCAAGAGAACCAAATAAAAGAAAAAAGCACATCAGGGCAGACGAAGTCGATAACGACAAAGCTCAGCAGCCTGCCGAGTCGGGAAACGATATGCCCGCCAATATCCCTGCGTCCGCGCCTGTACCCACGTCTGTCGGTTCGGACAATGCTGAACACGATGGCAGAGATAATGGCAAAAACGGCGGCGGGAAAAGCGATACGGATTTCGAGTCAACGCACGCCAAATACGAACGCATTAAACGAGGCAACCTCCACATAACAGACCTGCAGCGAATGAGCGTTGCGGAACTTCACGATGTTTGCAAGCGCGAGGGTGTCAAAGAATATACAGGTATGAAGAAGCAGGAGCTTATCTTTAAGGTTCTTAAAGAGCGCGTTCAGCAGGATGGTCTGATGTATGGCGAAGGCGTTCTTGAGGTTCTGCCGGATGGTTACGGCTTCCTGAGAAACCCTGATTACAATTATCTGTCTTCTCCTGATGATATTTATGTTTCGCCGTCGCAGATAAAGAGATTTGGTCTGCGTACAGGCGCTATCGTCAGCGGTCAGATTCGTCCGCCTAAAGAATCGGAAAAATATTTCGCGCTTCTCAGGGTTGAGGCGATTAACTATGAAGTGCCTGATAAATTAGTTGAGAAGGTCAACTTCATCGACCTTACTCCGCTGCATCCTGAAGAAAGAATTATACTTGAGACTTCCAGCGATGAACTGAATATGAGAATCATCGACTTAGTTACGCCTGTTGGCAAAGGCCAGCGCGGCCTGATTGTCGCTCCTCCGAGAACAGGCAAAACCGTTCTTTTGCAGAAAATCGCGAATTCCATCAGCACAAACTATCCGGAAATCAAATTGATTGTGCTGCTCATAGACGAGCGTCCTGAAGAAGTTACCGAAATGGAACGCAAAACCGCCAGAGATGTCGAAGTTATCAGCTCGACATTTGATGAGCCTGCCTCCAGACATTGTCAGGTTGCCGAAATGGTTATCGAAAAAGCAAAGAGAATGGTCGAATACGGCGAAGATGTCGTTATTCTGCTCGACTCGATTACAAGGCTTGCAAGAGCGTATAACACCGAAGTTCCGCATTCAGGCAAAATCCTGACCGGCGGCGTCGATGCCAACGCGATGCAGATGCCCAAAAAATTCTTCGGCGCTGCAAGAAACATTGAAGAGGGCGGCTCGCTTTCTATTTTCGCCACGGCACTGGTTGATACAGGCTCGAAGATGGACGAAGTTATCTTTGAAGAGTTCAAGGCCACAGGCAATATGGAATTGCATTTGGACAGAAAACTCGTCGAAAGAAGAATTTGGCCTGCCATCGAAATCAGCAAGAGCGGCACAAGACGCGAAGAATTGCTTATGGATGCCAAGGAACTTGAATTGGTTTATAGATTGAGAAGGGTTCTCAGCGAACTTAATCCTGTTGAAGCCGTCGAACTGCTAAAGAGCAGATTGGCAAAGTGCAGGTCAAACGCCGAATTCCTGATGTCTATGAAAATAGATTAAAAAATAATCGTAAATTAACAAAAAAACAGCTCGGCATAAAAACCGGGCTGTTTTTGTTTAATGAGGTGTTGCGATAGTTCTATTTTTTCAAAGCGGCCATTAAAACGTCTTCAGCTTTTTTGACAAAGACAAATTTCATACCTTTTTTCGCCTCGGCGGGTACTTCGACCATATCCTTTTGATTTCTAAATGGCAAAATTACCGTTTTTATTCCAGCTTGTTTGGCGGCAAGGATTTTTTCCTTTAAGCCGCCGATTGGCAGAATAAGGCCTTTTAATGTAATCTCGCCGGTCATCGCTACTTCCGGTTTTGCTGGAGTTTTTGTCAAAAGTGAAACTAACGAGCAATACATCGCGGCTCCTGCGCTTGGCCCGTCTTTCGGAACTGCGCCTGCAGGAACGTGAATATGAAAATCAGTTTTCTCGAAAAATTTTGCCGGAATATCTAATTTTTTGCAGTTTTCCTTAATGAAGGAAAGCGCCGCCTGTGCGGACTCTTTCATAACCTCGCCGATTTGACCTGTTAGAATCAGCTCGCCCTTACCTTGCATTGATGCGGATTCGACGAACAAAATTTCTCCGCCGAAAGGGGTATATGCCAATCCTGTAACAACGCCCGGCACAGCGGTTCGCATTGCAAGTTCCGGCAGATGTTTGACCGGCCCCAAAATTTTAGCGAGCTTCTCCGGCGTAATCAGCGTTGAGCGTCTGCTGCCTTTGGCGATTTCTGTCGCGACGGAGCGGCAAATCGAAGCGATATTACGCTCAAGATTGCGCACACCGGCCTCAGCGGTATAACTGCGGATAAGTTCTCGAATCGCAAGGTCGTTTATTTTGAGTCGAGTCTTTTTCAGACCATTTTCAGATAATTGACGCGGGACGAGATATTTTTTCGCGATATTCAACTTTTCATTTTCGGTATAACCCGGCAATTCAATTACTTCCATTCTATCCATCAGTGCAGGCGGTATCGGCTCGGTATAATTGGCTGTGCCGATGAACATAACGCTGGATAAATCGAAAGGCTGGTCAAGATAATGGTCTGTAAATGTGTTATTCTGTTCCGGGTCGAGGACTTCCAATAATGCGCTCGATGGGTCGCCTCTGAAATCGGCGCCGATTTTGTCCATTTCATCGAGCATAAAAATCGGATTATTGCTTTTGCATTTTCGCAGTTCCTGCAAAATCCTGCCCGGCAAAGCCCCGATATAAGTTCGTCTGTGGCCTCGAATATCGGCTTCATCTCTTATTCCGCCCAGCGAAATGCGGACGAAATTTCTGCCCATCGCACGCGCGATTGATTTGCCGAGGCTCGTTTTGCCCACGCCCGGAGGGCCTATAAAGCACAGAATCGGGCTTTTACCTGATGGATTTAATTTCCGAACCGCAAGAAATTCGAGGATGCGTTTTTTGACTTTTTCAAGGCCGTAGTGGTCCTTGTTTAAAATTTTGCCGCCTTTTCGGATGTCTAAAGAATCTGCGGTTTTTATGCTCCAGGGAAGCTCGCAAGCCCAATCCAAATAAGTGCGAATAACGCTGAAATCCGGCGAAGTGAACGGAGTCTTGGCTAACCTGTCAAGCTCAATGATAATTTCCGCCTCGACCTTGCTCGGCATTTTCGCCTTTTTTATTTTTTCCTTAAGCTCTTTTATTTCATTAGTTTTTTTATCGTCTTCGCCAAGCTCGGTCTGAATAGCCTTTAGCTGTTCCTGTAAAAAGTATTCACGCTGATTTTTTTCAACGGATTGTTTTACCTGCCCCTGAATTTTATGCGAAAGTTCCAGAACCTCAAGCTGATTGGCAAGGGCGAGAGAGATTTTTTTAAGCCTTTTCTCCGCATCCAGTTCCTCAAGGAGCTTTTGTTTTTCCTCGACGGGAATGCTGAGATTTGCGGCCAGAAAATCCGCCATAGCGGAAGGGGTCTCGATATTCTCCAAAAGAATAGACGCTTCTTCGGGAACATTGGGACTGAGGTTTATGACTTTATTGGCAGCCGTGCGGACGCTGACCATAAGAGCTTTAATTTGTTTTGTAATTTTTGTTTTTACCGGCAGCGGCTCAATCCTGACCTTTATAAAAGGGTCGGTCGCGATAAGTTCAACGATTTTGAATCTTATAATTCCGTGAACAATTACGTTCAGCGTTCCCTGCGGCATTTTGATAATTTTGAGAATTGAAGCTGCCGTGCCGACGCGGTAGAGGTCGCTGATTTTGGGATTGTCGTTGCCGGATTTTCTCTGGGTAACAAGGCCGATGATGGATTCGTTTGCCTTACAGTCGTCCAGCAGCTTCCTGCTCTTGTCCCTGCCCACAGCCAGCGGGGCGACAGTGCCCGGATATATTACGGCGTTGCGAATAGGCAGAATCCCGATAATCTCCGGCAGCTCAATTTCCTTTGTGCCATCGGAAGAATCGTTGTTTTCGCCTTCAAAAAACGGCTCAGCGTTTGCTATGTCAACAAGTCTCAATTTTTCCATAGTCATAACTTATACCAGAAAAAGACGGACTTGAAAAGACTAATTAGCCGCCCCGTCGACTTTGCTCAGGACAGGCGAAGAAAAAGAAGTAAGAAAGCAGGAGGCAAAGAAGCAGGGATTTGGTTTAAGCCGTTCTTTGCCTCCTTGTTTCCTTTTGCTGTTAGCCCATTAGCACGAATTTTTGACAGGATTTACAGGATACGCAGGATAAATAAAAAAATCCCGTCAATCCAGCCCGCTGCGATGCGCATCGCAGCGAGTTATCCTGTCTAAACGCCGCCGCTGACAGGATTTCGCCCTATGATGATTGCTGTTGACGGCGAAACTGAGACAAAGTACTATTACTTCCACGATGTGCAGATTGAAACATAAGAAGACAGGAAGACCAAAAAAGGAAACACAAAAAAATGTCAGAAAAAAAGAAAATTAGTATGGTGTCCCCAGATTTCCCCCAGATTTTCCCAGATTTTCTTAGGTAATAATAATGAGAAAGATAGAACAAGAACCATGGTTTTACGGATGTCTTTCGTGTCTTTTGCCGGGCATTGGCCAGATATGGATGGGCAAAATTCTGCGAGGGGCATCTATTTTTGCGTTATTTATATTGATAATTATATCGTTCTTTTATTTCCTTTGTAGCCAGCAGTTTGTTGGTGGGATACCGATAGTGATTTCCATTTTGTGTTTATGGTTTTGTTCACTGATTGCCGCCATAGATGCTACTCGGCAAGCACGTTTATATTTGATTGTTTCTGGAGTTATTCTGATTGAGCGAAAAAATGACAGATGGTTTCCTGTGTTTCTTTCATTTGTGTTCTCTTTACCGGGCGTGGGGTATTTGTATCTCAAAAAATGGTTTTTCTTTATTGTATGGCTTGTTTTGTTTGTTTTAATTGTATTAATCCCTATTAAATTTATTTCAAACGTCTTGGCAATTATTTTATGCACAGGCGTTGTTATTCATTTATTAAAATATAAAAATGGGTATGTGATAAAAAGTATGCATCTGGTGTTTTTTGCCCTTTTAATTATAGAATTGGGATTTGCTTCGATGTTGCCTTTGATTTATCATGTTACAATGGAGTGTATTGTTTTTACCGGTGAAAGTATGGAACCGACTTTAGAACCCGATGATTTGATTGTTGTAAACTATTTTGCATATAGAAACCGTGAGCCGCAAGTTGGAGATATAGTTGTTCTTGATACAAAGAAGATTCCTGAATATGTGAAGCCTTATCATGATTCTGGCAAACCGCTAGGGACAATACTGTGTAAAAGAATAAGAGCCGTTGAAGGCGATAAGATTGTTACAATTGGCCAATACAGAGTATATGTGAACGGGAAAAAAGCAAATTTTATTCCTGATGACATTCAGGACTATATTAAAGAAACGGAACTGACTCCTTTAGACCATTCCTTTGAAATGCCAAGTGGGCAGTATTTTTTGATGGGGGACAATTTTTTTCACAGTGCAGACAGCAGAATCTTTGGGACTGTTTCCAGAGAAGCGATTAAAGGAAAAGTAATAAAGGTATTGTGGCCGCTCAATAAAGCAAGAGTATTAAAGTAATGCGACTTAAAGAGTTTTTCAGCGGATTTGATTACATATGTTGACTTGATGAATTTATACACAAAATTCGTGTCTAAGAATAGTCGTCAATAGCCAATAACATAACAGTAATCAGCATTCAGTAGTCAGTGAAAGGAAGCAAGGGCATAGAGATGCAAAGAAGTAAGGAAAACAACCGAACCCAAATCCTTACTTCATTACTTCTCCGCTTCTTTACTTCCTTTTTTCAGCGGAATCCTTCGACTGTTCGACGGTGCTCACCGCAGGCAGGCTCCCTTCGGTGAACTCAGGGCGTGAGTCTATCGAACGCAGGACAGGTCAGCGTCCCGTCTTCGCTATGCTTCGACGCGACAGGCAATCAGTGATTAAACTTTGTGCCTATAATCCAAAAGAAAAGCCCCCAACGTTGTGTTGGGGGCTTTGATTGATATCTGAAACGCGTTTCCCCCACAGTTTCTTTCAGAAACTAAGCGTGTGGGCTATGTTATTTCATAGGGAGGACGCCGGCCATTTCGCCAATGACGTTGACGAGTTCCGAGCCTGCAGGAACGACTATCTTGGCGTTATCCTTTAAAGATTTTTCAACCATCTCCAGCTTTCTGAGCATTTGAGCGTTGCCGACAAAATATTTATTGGCGGCTTCATTAACAAGTCTTATTGCCTCGGCTTCGCCCTCGGCGGCGAGAATCTTTGCCTGTCTTATGCCTTCGGCCTTTTTAATTTCAGACCTTTTTGTGCCATCAGCCTGTCTTTCAATCGCATCGGCGAAATCCAGAGCGGCAACTTTTTCATTGTTTGCTTTGACGACTTTGTTCATAGTTTCCTGAACATCGGCAGGGGGGTCGATTTCCTTTAACTCTGTTCTGACAATTTCCATACCCCAGTTTTTGGTTTCTTTGGCGAGGGTGCTGAGAAGGTCGCCGTTGATTTTATCTCTTTCGCTGTTTGCGGATTTTAAAGTCAGAGTGCCGATGATATTTCTAAGGGTTGTTCTGGCAAGGTTCACAATCTGAAATGTGTAATTATTTACATTGTACTGCGAATTTTTGACGCTCTCTTCATCGGCTTTTACTTTGAAATAGACCTGGGCATCGACTTTGGCGTTCAAATTATCGTTTGTGATAATTTCCTGCCTTTCAGCGTTTATCATCTGTTCTGTGATATTTATCTGAACCATTCTGTCTATTACGGGGATAATCCAGTTAAAACCCGGATTTGCGAAAGATTTATATTTGCCGAGCCTTTCGATAAGGCCGCGATGCGTGGGACGCACAATCCTTATGCCCGCAAAGAAAAACATTACAACAAAAACAGCGATTACTACATACAAGTTCGGATTCATAGATATGCCCTTTCTTTTAAAATGTGATTTCTCTCATTGAACAACCGCGTGGGCTAAAGCCCACCCTACAAACGGGGATTCTAACGTGGTATACTTTGCAGAGCAAGAAAAAAGCGAGAAGGTGGAGAAAAGCGTGAAGGGTGAAAATGTGTAAATAAGATGAGATTGCCACGGCCTGCAAGGCAGGCCTCGCAATGACAAGGTATTTTATTCGCGGAGGGCGAGGGGTTTGCCGAGTATTTCCTGATACAGCACGGCCTTACGCAAATCATCGGCAGATGAAAAAATAGCATTTACAGGAGCGAGTGGTTGTGGTTTTGATGAACTTGAAGGCTGCTTATGTTTGGCAGGCGTTTGCTTTGGCTGTTCATAATGTTTTGAAAGGGGCAGCATTTCCGGCTGGGAAACTGTCGGTGAAACCCTGCGAGTTTGCGGCCTTTGAATATACTTTTTCTGCGGTACCGGCGGCGGGGCAGGAGCGACGTATTCTTCTTCCTCTTCTTTTCCAAATTCTTCGGGCTGCATCATCGGCGGCTTCGGGGAAGGGATTCCAAAAGTCGCTCTTATCTGCGTGATTTTTTCATCACGCAACTGCTCCATCGTTTTGAAATCGTCAGCAGAGTCGATATATTTTAAAGGTTTTTTCGGGCGGGCAGGCTTATAATTTTTATCAAAGTTTTTCTGCTGCGACATTGATTTTACTGTGCCGAAAAGGGTCTTTAAAATACCGAAGATGGCTATTACCGCGAAGATGATAAATTGTATCACATTCTCATTGAGATTGTGTTTGGCGGCCAATATGTTTGAAAATAAATTCATATTTTTGTCTAAAATGTTACCGCTCCATTACCTATTCGACTCCGCTCATGACAGGCTGTCGCGGCTCTGATACCCCGGCAAAGTATTGCCGGGGCTAACCAATTCTTAATCTTCTTTTTTCTGCGGTTTTGCTATTGCCTCGCGCATATTGGTATCCGCCATAACATTTTTCATTTTATAGTAGTCCATAATGCCTAGATTGCCTTTTCTGAATGATTCAGCCATAGCAAGCGGTATTTCCGCCTCGGCAAGTATGACTTTTGCGCGGTTTTCCTGTACCAGCGCCCTCATTTCCTGCTCTCTTGCAACGGCCATAGCTCTGCGTTTTTCGGCTTCAGCCTGTGCCCTTGAAAGGTCAGCCTTTGCCTGGTCGCCCTGAAGTTTAGCGCCGATGTTATCTCCAACGTCAATGTCAGCGATATCAATGGAAAGAATCTCGAATGCCGTTCCTGCGTCAAGACCTTTTGCCAAAACCTGCTTGGAAATGTTATCCGGATTTTCAAGAACGCTCTTATGCGATACTGCGCTGCCGATGGTTGTTACGATACCTTCGCCGACACGGGCGACGATTGTGGCTTCCGTCGCTCCGCCGATGAGCCGCTGAAGATTGGTGCGAACTGTTACGCGTGCCTTGGCTTTGAGCTGGATACCATCCTGAGAAACGGCATCAACAGTTTCCCTGCCTTTTGTTACATCTGGGCAGTCAATGACTTTGGGATTTACGGAAGTCTGCACCGCATCGAGAATATCTCTGCCTGCAAGGTCTATCGCTGTGGCGACCTTGAAAGTTAAATTTAAATTTGCTCTGTCTGCGGCGATAAGCGCCCGCACGACATTTTCGACACGCCCGCCGGCAAGATAATGGCTCTCGAGGTCCCTGCGAGTCAAATCAAGACCAGCCTGAATAGCCATAATTCGCGCGCTGACTATTCTGCCTGCGTTAACCTTTCGCAAGGTCATTCCGATAAGTTCGCCTATTTTCACCGGCGCACCGGACAATCTTGCCTGCAGCCATAACCTGCCGTAAGCCAGTATTAGCATAAAGAAGATAAATATAGCGATAAAGAGAACGATTACGCCGATTGTCGCAACCGGTTTCGGAATTTGTGCCAGAAACAGCATATTTTGCAGCATTTTAAAATCCTTTCGTTATGAATTTGCTCTAACTGTTAATTGTGTTCCGTTGATTTTTATAACCTCTACGGCTATTCCCTTATCAAGATAACCGTTTTCAGCTACGCATTCAAGTCTTTTACCTGCGAAATCGCACATTCCGACCGGCCGCAGCACAGTGGTCGTTATGCCTTTATATCCAAGCATACCGGATATTTCGTCGATGTCGGAGATTCCCTCGCCTTTTTGTTTTTTTGGCATATCAAGCGAGACCTCTTTACCAAAATTTGTCTTTGGAAAAATTTTATAAGCAAAGACTAATACTGCCGGTATCATAATCACGGCAACAATAACGCCGCACCAGCCGGCAGCGGGATTGAGTTTGAAAAATATCGCCAGTCCGCCGGCCAGACAGGCCAGTGAACAGATTCCAATTAGGCCGAAACTCGGTACGAAAACTTCGGCCACAAGCAAAGCGGCACAAAGAAAAAAAAGAAAAATCGCAAGAATTATCCACCAGAACATTTATTTATCCTTTAATTAGCTTTGTTTGACTACGACTTTGTTGCCTTCGATTCGCATTATGCTAACTCTGCAATCTTTGTCAATCAAATCGCCTTCGGTGATAACATCAACAACAGTATTCTGAAATTTCGCTCTGCCGGCAGGTCTTAGTTTTGTTATCGCAATTCCACTGTCGCCGATTTGAATTTTTTCGGAAACTTCCGGTGGAGCGGTCGCATTAATTTGCAGTTTTTCACCAGCCATCGCGGGGGACAGTACAAGCCCGGCGAACGCGCTTGTTTTCGGCAGAAATTTTGCAAGAAAGTAAGCGGCAATCATAAATCCGATGAAGCCGATACCCATTGCTAATCCGCTGTCGGTGAGCAGTTTCCACTGTAAATCGCCAAAATCATATTTTGGCCAAGGGAGTTCGTCGGGTCTGTTGGGCACAAGTATTCCGAATAAGCCGATGAGAATACATATAATTCCGCAGACTCCTGCGATACCGAAGCCGGGAATTACGAAGACTTCCAAAAAGAGCAGGGCGATACCGACCGCGAAAATCGCCGCTTCCCACCACGTTGCCATACCAACGAGGTATCTGCTGCCGAAGAGAATCGCAAAGCAGACAACCGCCAGCAGTCCGGGCAGTCCTAAGCCTGGCGTTTTTAGTTCGGCATAAACGCCAAGTATTCCAATCATAAAAAGAATGCCTGTGAGTGTGGGATGGTTTAGCATTCTAACCAATTGCTCGGACCAGTTAGGCTCAAGGCGGATAATTTTCTGTGAAAATTTTACATTATCGCGCTTAGCCAGAAAATCGACGGCCGCGTCAATGCCGCTGACAACTTCTCTGGCGATCCATATTCCTTTGCCTTATTTGCCGTCAGAGTCAGGATTTCATTTTCAGTATCTATCAGATTTTTCCCGGAAATGTCGAATGCGTTTGCATCTCTCGGCAGTTTTTCATCTTCATAATATTCGTACAACCCTGTTTTCAGATTTTTGACCTGCCAGACTTTTTTATGCCTGCTGACCATTGCTTCGAGGAGTGCATCGGGATAGTTGTTGGCCTGAGCGGCCCTCTGGAATGTTGCGCGGATAAAACTTTCCGCTTTTTCGCGTTCGACACCTTCGAGTTTATCGCCCATCGTAATAGGAGCACAATCGCCGATGGTGGTGTTCTCCTTCATTATTATATCCTGACAGGAAACGCTAATCATAGCACCTGCACTGATTGCTTCGGTGGTAATATAGGCAACGGTATGAGTTTTTTTGCTCAGTTCGAGAATGAGGAATTTTGAAATATCATCAGCGCTTTTGACAAGCCCGCCGTAGGTGCCGATTTCAAGAAATATATAATTCGCGCCGTTTTCCACTGCGACATTTGCCCGGCGTTTGATGGATTGATACAGCCCATCATCGATAAGACCTGTGCAGGTGATTAGGAAAGCTTTGGCGTTATTTGGTTCAATCGGCGGGGCGGGTTCATTCGCAAAAACCGGCAGAACTGCTGTCAGTAATAACAGAAATGTAATTTTTTCTCTCATAGAGGAGATTCTAACGGAGTTTGGCAGGGGAGACAAGAAAAATATTATGCGAGATTTCTTAAAACTTCAGCGCCTTTTTGGAGCTTGTCGTTTGTGGTGGTGAAGCACAATCTGAAGTGCGTGTCTTTTTCGCTAAAGACATTGCCGGGAATAATCAGCACATTATTTTTGATAGCCTTTTCGACAAATTCCGCGCTTGTTTTTGTGGGCGCTTTTATGAAGGCGTAAAAGGCACCTGCGGACTTGACCATTTGGAATTTATCTTTCAGGCCGGTGTAAAGTATATCTCGTTTGGTTTTGTAATCGGCGATATAATTGCTTATGTCGAAATCGAGAGCTGCGATTGCCGCCTGCTGGAATGGGGCAGGGGCGCAAACAAATGTGTATTGCTGAATCTTTATCATTTCCTCGATAATCGGCTTCAAATGCGAAGGGGCGGCAACATAGGCTAATCGCCAGCCTGTCATCGCGTAAGATTTGCTGAATCCTTTCATCAGGATAGTGTTCTCGTAGAGCGGAGCCATACTTTGATAGGGGGCATCGTAGCAGAACTGGTCGTAAATCTCATCCGACAGAATAAGGAGTTCTCTTTTTCGGGCGATTTCGGCGAGAGCCATTAAATCATTTTTGGAATAAACTGCGCCTGTCGGATTGCAGGGCGAGTTTATGATAATCAGTTTTGTCTTATTTGTGATTTTATCCGTGATTTTTTGCGGGTGCAGAGCGAAGTCGGGATAGGTATCGACAAAGACGCATTTTCCGCCGAGCAGATTAACCAGATGTTTATACATCACAAAATACGGGTCGGGAATAATGACCTCGTCGCCGGGATTGATAGTCGCCATAAACGCCAGCATCAGCGCGCCGCTTACTCCGCTTGCGACCATAGCGGCAGGGTTTTGCCAGCCGGTTTCCGCTGTGGTTTTCCTGGCGATTTTAGCCAAAAGCTCCGCATCGCCCGCGGTGGTGGTATATCGGTTTTTGCCGTGTTTTATGGCATCAATGGCAACCTGTTTGAGAGCATCGGGCACATCGTAATCCGGCTGGCCGATAGAAAAATTTATCGGGTCCTTCATCGTCGCGGCAAGATTGAAAACCTTTCTTATGCCGCTGGCATCGATTAGAGATGTTCTGTCAGCAAGGTACTTCATAAGCGAAAATCAAAAATCAAAGATTAAAAATAAAAATTGAGGATTCGGCCTGACGGCCGAGACTTTGATTTATTTCTTTCCGCCTGCTTTTGCGCCTGCTGCGGGTTTAGCTGCAGGAGCGGCTGTTTTTGCGCCTGCTGCAGGTTTTGCTCCTGCTGCGGGAGCGGCTGTTTTTGCTCCAGGTTTTGCACCAGCGGCTGGCGCTGCTGCTGTATCTGTGACGGCGGCATCAGCGGCGGCCTTTTCTTCCTTGGTCTTCTTGCCGACAGAAACTTTTCTGTTAGCTACCTTGGGAAGCCCGAAAAGCTTATCGCCTTCTTCCCAGCGATCTTCACTCTTAAGGCGTTCAATTCTTTCTCCGCGGTTGAGGACATTACGGTGTCTTGTAAGCGAACCTTTTGTTTTTAACGAACGATCAATTGACATAACTAAAAACTCCTGAAAATCTGTTTTAATCTAATTTCATACCGTAGACGTCCTGGAACGGTTTTGGGCCAAACGACGCAAAACCGGATTCAATCGACGGCTTATAATTGGCTCCGATTGACATTATTTTACGTTTCATTACATAGCCGTCGGTACCCGGCTTTTCTGTATCATTGAAGCGATTCTCTGTTACCAAAAGATAACGAGAGCTTCTTTTGTCTTTAATTATTTCCGTCGCAATCCCGAACTTTGCGAAATACTGCTTTACTGGCTTTAAATCCGTATCTGCCTTATGACTGGCAATAACAAGCACGTTATCGCCCATCGGCTCAACCACTTTCGGCGGAGCTGCCTGCGGCTGCGGAGTCGGTTTTACGACCGTTTCAGCAGGCCTGGTTTTAGGCATAATCTGCTGAACAGATACCGAAACCGGCACCGGCTTTTTTACGACTGCTTCCGTCTGGCCTGTCGATGAAATCCTGCCGAGCTTAAAAAATATCAGCAAAAGCACAACAAACGTCAAAGCCGCTATCCCAACCACCTGCCAAGAGAAGCAAAGCTCTATCCTGTCAGCGTAAACCCTTACAGGTTTAGGTCTTGCGCTCCACAAAGCAACGGGTTTTAGTTCCGTTTGAGGCTCAGGTTGCACTTCAGCCAATTGTTCAGGTTTAACTTCCACCTGTGGCTGGGGCTGTACTTGAACAGGGGCCACAGCAGTCGGCTGCTCTTCGGACGGCTGTTTTGCTCCCGTTGCCGCTAACGCCTTTTGCTGAGCGGACTTAAAACGCGCCTTATTCACGAGTTCGTAAAGTGCGATTCTTCCTGGGCTTTTTGCCATTTTACCGCCCTTGCTATCCTAAAAGGCTCTTAATTTCGGTACATCTAAAACTACACAAGAACAACAGGATAACTGATAAGGCATTTACTTTCAACAGGAAAAATGTGAAAATGTTTATATTGAAATTTTGGGAAATCCGCACATCTGTAAGTCCTTTATTTACGTTGTCGAAAAGTAAGGTTGTTCAGAGGGCTCAATACTTATCGCTATTGTAGCGAATCTAAATCCATTTTTGTTCTTTTAAGAGCCAAAAATGATAAAATCAAGATGTTATTGCAATAACTAAAAAGAATTTATTAGACTTTAATGGAAAATAACTGGAAAATATGGCTTACTTAATTGGGATTTTACTTGACATGGGTTTTGCTGTATGTTAGATTGAAAATCTGTCGCATAGATGCTCTGGTTTATAGGAGTTTAAAATGAACAAGTCATCGCTTATGATATGTGGTTTGGATAGAAAAAAAGGCAAGGGGAAGCCTTTGTATCTCCAAATTAGTAATCAAATGCGGTCTCATATTGAATCCGGCAAAATAAGACCAGGTGGGCGATTGCCGGCCATTTCTGATTTAGTGAGCCAGTGCGGCGTTGATTATAAAACTGTCAACCAGGCATTGCAGGATCTTGAACAGGAAGGCCTGATACGTTTAGATCAGGGGCGAGGCAAGGGAGCAATTGTTACAAAGAACTCAAGTCGTAAATGTTCGCTGATGTTTGTTAAATGGGGTGATGATGTTTTATCCCTGGAAATTTCCGAAGGCATTCAGCATTTTGCGGCACAAAGAGGGCTGGAATATACAATAGTCGATGGCGCTCGTTCGCACGAACGTTTTATTGATGCGCTTGTTCACCCAATCCGAAGCGTTGATGGAATTATTGTGATGCCTTATGAGCATCCCGAATATCGTCAGGCAATTCTTGACTGCATGAAATTGGGCAAGAAGATAGTATTTGTCGACCGCGTGCTGGATGAGATTCCTGTAAGCTCTGTTTCAATTGACCATACAAGCGGTGCGTTCAAGGTTACAAGGCATCTTTTAGCTGCACAGGGTCTGCCGGTATATTATATTGGTTTTACCAAGAATCCAAGTTCTGCTCGAGATAGGCTGATTGGTTGGTCCCTTGCTATGGAAAAATACGGCCATACTAAATTGGAACCGTATATTTGTGGTTTCTCTCGGCCGGAGCACGAACTTGTAATCAGCGATCTGCTTGGCCTGGAAACTGTCTACGATACGGTTCTTAAATTTTTTGAAAGTAAAAAAGAAAAAAAATATAGTATTTTCGCTGTCAATGACTGGGTTGCAAAAGGCGTTTATATGGTGGCGGAAAGTTTGGGTTTGAGAATAGGCGTAGATGTATTTATAGCCGGTTTTGGCAATACGCCTTTATGTGAACAATTTGAAGTGCCTCTAACAAGTGTTTCACAGTCGAATGAACTGGTAGGATACGAGGCGGCAAGTCTGCTGCATATGAGTTTGCTTGGAGAAATACAAAAGCCTGTTAGACGTATATTGCCGACAACGCTGTATGTAAGGGCGAGCAGCACGGGAAAAATTTTGGAACGTCAAGATAATTCTAACCGGCAGCTATCCTTGTGTTAGGTAGTTTTCGAGAAGGGATAAGCCGCTTTTGGGCGTCTTAAGATGAGGGCTGAAAATCAGTAAAAGCCCCATCAGACAGTAAAATTTGAACGTGAGTTTATAAAAGGAAATACGGTGTAGACGTATTATCCTGAAGAACAATTTTCTATTTTTGAAGGGTAATAAAATGAAGAAGGAAGCAGTAAAATTTGTTTTAGCGATTATTTTTTGTTTGTTCTT
>Ga0172379_10002099_pt1 | contig 36752 bp, 35 predicted proteins | sample GrowelOW334metaG_FD_119756 | JGI IMG/M metagenome (GOLD analysis project Ga0172379, IMG submission 119756) | Groundwater microbial communities from an aquifer near a municipal landfill in Southern Ontario, Canada - Groundwater well OW334 metaG | ecosystem: Environmental > Aquatic > Deep... | reverse complement strand
TCTTTAACGACGACTTCGCCTCTTCAATGCGCTGGTCGTTCAAGACCGACAAGAATCGCTTCCAGTTGGCGCCAAAGGCAAAACGCTCGCCCTGTTGTACTTCGATTGCGTGGTTGCTCATCTCAATACCAATTCATCTCATACGATTACACAGACGGCCTTGCTGCTGTGGAGCACGCCAGGTGCCGACGAACCCGCAAGATCAAGCCTTGCGCGCGATGCAGTTAATATATGGGGAAGCAAATTGACGCGGGCGAAAATCCCCAATTTTTTCTTCAATCGCCCAGATCAACATAGATAAGCGTGCCAACAACCCCAGAACAACCTTCTTTGTGAACCCCGCCGCGGTCGCTGTTGAAATGCCGATGAGATTATTTACACCGAAGCTGGTGTACAAAAAATAATCACATTCAAGCACCTCGAGCCCTGCATCCTTATGAGCCTCTCGCAGTCTACTTGGGTCTATTAACTGATGAATATCATAAACAGGCTTGTTCACTGTCTTTTGTATTGCGCCGATCCATCCCACCATGTTCGGAATGTTTGTTATTAACAGGCCCCCGGGCTTAAGAAACGAAGAGACCGCTCTGAGACACGCAGCAGTGTCGTCGAAATGTTCAACGACGCCAAATGACACTACGACATCAAATGCACCAAGCATATGGTCTGGGGGCGAAAACAAATCGGCACAGATAACCTCTGCTTCGATGCCGTTTACTTGTAGAACCCTTTCCGCCATCCGACAGCCATTAGGAGAATAATCAAGTCCACAAACGGTGAAGCCAAACTCCTTTGCAAAATACGGAAGCCACGCAGACTTTGCACACCCGACTTCGAGCAACCGCCTAGACGGGACATTAGTCTTTTGGAATAGTTTGAGAAACCACTGATGAAATCGCCGATTGGGATAATTTCTAAGCCGCATATCAGATGGATCCACGGCCTCCGGAATCTCGCCAGAAGCCCACGAATTGTTCCAATATTGTTTACCGGCCTTATCCATCTATTCTCCATCTATTAATGAGACACTCAACCAGCGAGCTACTTTAAAGCTCCGATGCGCGTCCCATAGCGAGCCCAGCCACGGCAACAGCCCGGATTCCTCCTCCACGAGAACGACGCGTATTACGAATTCCCTAAATATGCTTTATTATTTTCTTGATGTCGATTGGCTTAATGATTTTTGCGGGGATCCCAGCAATCATCACGCCCTCCTCGTCAAACGACCGCATCACAACTGAATTCGCTCCAATTGCTGTATTGCTGGGAATCGTAATATCACCAATGATTTTGGCGCCGGGCCCTATATAAACATTATCGCCAATCTGTGGGGCTCCGCTAGTTCCGCCAGAAGCACCTATATTCGTACCCACATGTATGCGGCAATTCGCACCAACTTTCGCATTTTGATTTATCACAATGGTGCCGTAATGGACGATGGCGAGCCCCGGGCCGAACACGTTCTCCGGGATAGTAAATCCCAGCTTCAATGAAAGCCTTCGGTACTTCAATTTCAGATACAAATATATCGCTTTATTAATAAGCCCCTCACTATTGACGTTCTTGTAGTACTCCAGTTTCCGCAAGAGGCGTTGAAAATCCCAAATATAATCCGGCGCAACGAGGCTGAGCATGGCATCTGTCAAACGCCGCGCTGTTCTGCCCAAAGCAACTTGGTCAGCATCCAAATACATTAAATAATCTTTTTTGGAAAGTATCATGAACCGCCAACGGCTTTGGAGTCAGATTTGCGCCACATCATTTCTTACGTGCGACGTAGATTGAGATGCAATAGCTGCCGGTCATCATTTGAAATTTCTCGTACAGCGGCAGCAAAATTCGGTCCAGCGTCGTAATTGGATGAGTTAGCGCATATCTAATATTCATTGGCCAGGATGGCTCGCGTCTTAAGCGCTTGAAATAATCTTGCCTTGACTCGGGGACCTTATCCCAGGGCAAGGGCAGCTTCCCTGCCCAGCGACGCGCAAAAAACCTTAGCCAATTGACAGGCCGAAGACTATATATCGAGTTGTCTGATACAGAGTATTCTAGGGACAGCCCACATGACTCCAAGTATCTTTCGATGGTTTTCTGTGAGAAGAAATACAAATGACGCGGCACATCCTCGCGAAAGAGGTAGCGAGACGTGATGCTCTCAAAATTTGTTACCAAGAATATGAACACTCCCTGCTTTTTAAGGATACGGGAAGCTGCCTTAAAATATGCCATTGGATCGTGGACGTGCTCAAGTACTGCCCAAGCCGTTACAGCATCATACCGCTCGGAATCAACCGGAATTTCAGGAAGTGGGCACCGATACACTGGAAACTCCGAAATATTAAGGGCGTTTGAAGAGACTTCTACCCCTTCCACTTCCCATCCCATACTCTGTACCTGCCGCGCGAATCCTCCATTCGCGCAACCTACATCAAGCAATTTGGGAACACCGTCGCTTGGCGTCCTGGCAAATCGAAGGTAAGCCGCTTCGCGCTTGTACCTTTCAAGATGGAACGCGGCATCGCGTTCAAAGCCATCAAAAAACTCACTTGGATAATAGCGGCCAATCTCTGAAAATGTCGGACGTGGGTTCACAAATCCTAGACCACAGGCCGCGCACTCCACCACCCGAAAGAACTCGTCAGGAAAATACCAAGCGTCAGGCATCTCGTAAACAAACCGCTGGTCAGTCGATCCGCACAAGTTGCAGGGAACTACTTCCAAATCCCGACACGTGTTCAGTTGCGGCTTCATTTAGAGCCCCACAATCCGTTGTGCTGAACAAACGACACAACTCATCTTACAATTTATTAATGATTCGATTAAGTGCCGTTACCAGAAATCGATCAAACGGCAAATCACTAGGGCTCGTTGTAATCAAAAAGCAGTTATTGCAAACGGGGTTGGTACCCTTTATGAACGACTCCCTAAACGCCCGATATGTTTCGCTCAGAAAAATGTCGTTAAGCTCTGATACCAACAGATTGCCGAGCGAAAACGTCTTCTGATAGGGCACGACGCAACAAGGAAACACCTCACCATCGGACCGCACTACTAACTGCTCAAAAGGGTAATTGCAATCATCCTTCATTGGGGTCTTCTTTGATTTTGGCGCCCCCGGCTGAGCTGGATACTTCTTTTCAAAACCCTGCACAGCGGCCGTCACGTAGCCCGGAATAATCTTAAGCTCGAGGAAGGGCGGAAATCTTTCAATTCCAAGTTGCTTTAATATGCTCTTCTTGATCGTGAAATACGACAATATGTTGTAATCAAATTGAATGTATTTTATGGATAGCTTTTCAATTACTAACTCGTTATTATTTATTAGCATACGAATATTGTCAAACACTTTGTCTATTTTTCCGCTTTTGTGATATCTTTCGTACACATCTTGTGTCACACCACTTATCGATATTTCAAGGAAGTCAATCTTAGCACCTGATAATAGTCTTACTTTCTCCTCATTAAGACTAGCCCCGTTGCTTGAGATGTGTAGAGTGACGCCTGGAGCTTCCTTATTAATGAATTTGATGATTTTTGACGTATTTGGATTGAGGAATGGCTCCGCCCAATTATGTAATGTTACGATTTTAGCGTGCGATTTTACTTTGTTAAAGACTGTTACGAAGTTTTCAAACGACATGTACTTCACAGGTTGCTCGTGCTCTGACAGGCGCGCCCCTTGGGGACAAAGCGGGCATTGCAAGTTACATACGCCGCTGATATCAATCAAATATGTTGACGGGGTGACAGATAGATCTCTTTTAGCACTCATGTTATTTTCTCGCCTCGTTCGCAAACTCCACGTTTTTCAACTGGTGCATTGGACAACAACTTCATTCCTGCGCCTTTGATACGAATTGTACGACTCAAGGCAACTAAACCAAATGATGGGATACTCGGACGCCTGGTCAGTTTGATTTTTATGGCCAAGCAAATCGACGGTAGCGCGAACCGCACTCTTGTCGAGCGCCCCTAGAAGCGCATTCAAGGCCCGATCGTCAAACTCAAATGTTTCCTGCATGATCGAGGTTAATCGACTGAAAAAATCCTGAAAGTTTGAAGGTTTGATAAAACAATCCGCCCGCGAGTAATACGAATATCCAAACATAAATACCGGCTTTCTCTTGAGTGCAGCATCAATTGCCGAAGTACCAGCCAAAATAGTCATGGCGAGGAAGCGCGGATGGTCGAGCATGGCGTTTAGATCCGCCTTTCTGTCAAATATCCGGACATTTGGCAGTGTCGACAAGCGGCGGTAAAAATCGTAGTCGAGGCCCATCCCCAATTGTTCGTAGGGATGCTGCTTGACGTAGAGCTTTACTCCAAAAGGCAGATTCATTGAAATGTTTTTGATTAACCAAAACTGATCTGCCAGTTCCGGGGCAGTGCCCAGAATTGCGGCTTCAGGCGAGATGTGCAACGGATAAATTACGAATGGCTCGTCCCGAGGCACATGCTCGGTAGAAATAAACGTCTTAATCAGAACAGATGAAAATACTGCTGAGGTACGGCGTACAATCCAGTTTCGAAGTGAAACGGGCTGGTAGCTTCTTTCTCTGTTTATTCGAAGTAGCACGGCATCCTTAAATGTATACATTTTGGATCTTTTGAATGAAAAGGCCGTAGTTAATGGCTTCTTGTAGGTCCTTTCAAGATGCTCCATATCCAACAACTCTGGGTTTTGGTAGAAGGAATCATAATGGCCGTCAATTATGGTAGACGTCATATTCATCCTATCCAGAATTAGAGCCGCATCTCGCCACCAATAGTGGGGGAAGGGAATTAGACAGGGTTTCTTGTATTCCGTGGCGATCATCGATGCAACGGAAGATAAAAAGTTGTCAGGAAACCATTCGACGATTACGTCTATGCGCTCCCGAATAACGTAATCCAATGCATTCACATACGGGGTGATTTTTTCAGCGATTTGTTCCTCGCTCATACGGGAATAACACTGACTTCGGCGGAAACTGGAATAATCATAGAATGCTCGTTCGGGAACGAGGGCTCGATGCAACGAGTGCTTATAATTTTTCTGCAAGTTCTCTAGTGTTTCTTTCTGCGGCACGTCAAAAATATTAATAATTTCCAGATTCCCTTTTATTTGTGACGGTTGCTTATGCGACAACGAGATTACCCAGACGCCTGATTCGCGAGCAATGTCCGCAAACATCTGGATTAATCGTCCAACTAAGGCGTGATTATGATCGTAGAGAAGCACGGTTTGAACAGCAGGTTTTTGCATGTTTAACGTTTAGCTTTCGAAAAAATGTTAGCGTGGTTGGGTAAGCTCAGAAGATGTGGCCATCCGGGATGAGAGCCGCGCACCTTAAGGATAGGGGGAACCAAGTCTTCCAGGCAAATGCACCTTACCGATGTGTTGGGTGGTCACGTTTTCGCTTTCCGTTTGTTTCTTGGCGTTCGCCCGCATGTGGTCGCGCGACGGTTCGGCAAAGCGCTGATAATCGATGAGGTGGAGGTAATTCGCGTTCAGAAAGCTTCGCCTTCCCCTTGACGCCGGGTGCCCAGCCCTCGCTAGGCACTGTTCCGGCAATGGCATTCGCGTGGCGACGGGCGGCCAGCGCACTGGTGCGTTCAGAAGGCGTTCCGTTCATCGCAACCCTTACGTCGCGGTACGAAGCGCTGTTGTTCTAACCTGGTTGCCTACGGCTTCGCGGGCTTGGAACGTCCTAGACCTTCAAGAGCGGTTGCACCGTTTGCAGCACTTGCTCCACGCAATCCTGCAAATCCGACTCAGCGGTCTCTATTACCAACTCCGCTGCATCAGGGGACTCATAGCCAGACGAGATTCCGGTGAACTGATTTATCTCGCCCGCGCGTGCTTTCTTGTATAGGCCCTTAACGTCGCGCTGCTCGCATATATCAATCGGGCAGTAGCAATAAATTTCGATAAATTCGCCCGGCTTTACCATTGCGCGAACCTTACGACGGTCTTCGCGAAACGGAGAAATAAACGCCGTCAGCACTATTACGCCGGCTTCCATGAAAAGCTTGGCAATTTCGCCGACGCGGCGGATGTTTTCCACTCTGTCCTCTGCCGAAAATCCCAAGTCCCCACATAATCCGTGACGCACATTGTCGCCGTCCAGCACGAACGTACGGCATCCGCTACGGTGCAGATGCTCCTCGATAGAATGCGCCAATGTGGATTTGCCAGCACCCGATAGGCCGGTAAACCAAAGGATGGCTCCGCGATGCTTGTTCATCGCCTCGCGCCGTGCGCGGGTTACCGTAGCATGATGCCACACGACGTTGTCGGAAGTCAGGGTTGGACTCTTACTTATCATAATTTGGGCTTTGATTGTTTCGCATAAAATCACTCGTTAGTAGTAATACGATTCGATGAGAAGGAATTATAGTCAGGGCTATCTGCCTGATGCAGCCTGGTGCATATGATGCTGCGGCAATGCTCACCGACCGATCCCGGGACACTGGGTAGCCCGCTATCGCACACTGTCCGTTCAACGCCATGCGTGCGACTTCTAGCCATCCATTTCGAGTCTAGATTTGAACGGCTTAACATGCAGAACGAGACGATACGCCGCATTTTCGGAGCTAAAACCGCGACTCTTTGTGGCACATACCGCGACAAAGTCTTGGAGAAAGTTCTCCAAACAATGAAATCTTCTTGGGTACACGAACGACTTCCACTCTACCGCCGATCCCTGTAGCTCGTTTCTATTTTAGCCTTCTACAAACAGGTTAGGCTCTTGCGTCAGTTGATCATGCAGATGCGAAATTCGACACGGGATTACTGACAGCAGGGATCATCTTATATTCAATTAGCCTGCGAACAAAATCGAGGATAAGTAGATCTGAATATCGTCGCGCTGCAAGTTGCAGGCCGAATGGCATTCCACCAGGAGATCGGAAGGCAGGCACGCTTAATGCCGGCAGATTTGTCAATGTCCACATCAAGCCGGGATCAGGTCTTTCAATTTCCCCCAAGATAGGTGCTTCTCCTGCCGTGCTCAACGAGATCATGACGTCGTAGCCATCTAGGAATCGGTCCATTTTGTTCCAGAGCGATATCTGTTCCTTCAGCGCAGCCTGATATTCTTTCACCCCCACACGCTTTCCGTGTTCGATCTGGCCTCGCAATCGCGAGGTCATGCCATCCTTCGACTTGAATTCCTCACTGAAGTAATAGGCCAAGCAATGATCGTAGATCACGGCATGCAGGTCGTGGCTGTTTTCCATCCCCTGGGGCAATTGAACTTCTTCGATCTGAATGCCCGCTATGGTAGACAATTTGGTCATCCAATCCGTCAAAGCTTCTTGAGCATACCGTTCAGCCACACCCCATGTATGGGTCTTGGCAAAGGCGACTTTCCATTTTCTGCCTGCATCACTAATCCGTTCGCCGCTTCGGCGCATTCCCGCAGAATTCATCGGGTAATTACTGCCATGCAACCGGATTGAGTTGAACACATTTTCCAGATCCTCAGCATGGCGCACAAAGAAGCCGACGTTGTCCAGTGTGTCCGTGGTCTTCAGGATGCCCGTACGCGGTATGAGGCCAAAGGATGGCTTGAACCCATAGACACCACAAAAGCTGGCCGGCCTAATGATCGATGCACCTGATTGGGTGCCCAGCGAGACAGGGATCATTCCCATGGCAATGGACACCGCTGATCCGCTAGAGGAGGTTCCAGGTGTGCGATCCGGGTTGTGCGGATTCATGGTTTTGTTCAACGCATGAACTGCGAATTCTGACGTTACGGTCTTGCCACAAACCAGAGCCCCCGCTCTTTTCAGATTATGGACTGCCCGCGCATCATTGCCGGGGGTAAACCCCTTCCAAAGCGGACTACCCATTTGCGTCGGAAAGTCAATGGTGTTGAAGATATCCTTTACTCCCACGGGCACTCCTTCCATTACCCGTGTAACGCCGTTCTTCTGAATCTCCGTTTCACAAGCCTTAGCCAATTCCAAGAACTTCTCAGGCTCAAATACTTCCCAAACATTGACAGACGGATCGACCCTTTCAGTTCGTTCGATCACGGCTTTAGCAACGTCCACTGGAGAGAATTCCTTGCTAATAAAGCCGCGAACCATACCTATCGCGCTTATGGTGCTCAAGTCCTGAGGAGCCGGCGCAGTTTTCGATTTACCATGAAAATCCTTACCAAGCATATAGCCTGGAGCGTTTGCCGGCTTGTTCTCCACTAGAAATTGTTCAGTAAAGGAGCGATGATCAGCCGATCTGTCCTCCCTCCAACCATAGCGCTTCTCAGCGAAGGCCAGGGCCGCATCGTTAAAAGCGAACAAATCCTGAAGCAAGATGAGTTTCAAGTCCCCTACCTCATCGCCCTTCAAGCAGTCCACGCTAAACAAATGCAGATCCCTAAGATTCAGTGAAGAGCGTGCAACCTTCTCAGTGGTGCTCTGCAGTACGCCAAAATCAACTTTGCAATGGATTGATCCTTTGAATGTTTCGGGACCTGCAATATTAATTGACGATTTCTTGTAGTCCAAAATGGTTGGTATCTTGAATTCGCATGCTGTTTTAATCATGAAAGCATTCAGACCGAACTCATGCAAAGAATTCTCATCTGAAAAAACAACTCCGGATTGTTCTCGCAACTTCCCAGCTAGACCAACGCTCGGTGTGAACATGATCTGATCGACATTAAAAGTTTCCAAACAATTAACTACGTTAAACCAACCGGTCTTCGTGAAAGAACATTGATCAAAAGTGACGACCAATGGTTTCAGCTTGTAGATATTCCTGGCCAAGTGAAGCATGTAAACACTTTGCCAAGAATCATCCAAGCGCATGACGCAATCATAGTTATCACCGGATACTTGCGTAATCTCTTCAACATAGCGCCTAAATTGTTCGATGCGATCAGCACTCTGCTCATCTGCCGACGCAAGTTCTGCACAATTCTGGCAGGTCGAAGATTCATCTCGCAACTCCAGTCCACACGCCAGGCAGAGGTCATTCAATTGAATCTCGGGCCGCCTTTCGCTCCCTTTATACTCTCCCACCAACTGTTCCGGAAATGGGACCAAGCGCTCCTTACTCTTCACCGCCTTGGGTAGTATTGGTATGTCCTGACCGTCGAGCGAAGACTGCCTGTGCTTCCCGATCGTTTCGTAGAATTCTGCCTCGCCCATGCCCGTTATCTTTAAATAATAATCGAGCACGTCCGGCCTTTGAGAATCGACTGAGTTGACCAACTTAAATCCTTCATCCCTGGTCAATACTCCGTTTCGTACGTCGGCGCTGGCTTGGACTGAACCCCGTCCCCATCCCCGCTTCAGATAGCAGGTGAAATCGTGAACCCCGGGCATTACGCATTCCGCACTTTGATAGTGCTTATACGCATTTTCTAAATCGGTCTCCTTCCATCCATAGGTGTCACGGATGAATTCCATCTGACGCTCATCGTCCCAGAAAATAAAATCTCCCAGATGAAGCATCTTTATCTTGGCGTCCTCGTACTCATTATCAGAAGGAAGCTGATACATGAAGAGGTCTTTCGCCGCTAGCGACTCACAAATCATTTCATCCGGAGTTTTCTTGGCCGAGAATTGGGTGTAATAACTTTTGTCATACTCGAATTTTTGCTCAAAATAATCTCCCCTCTGTGTCGCCTCTGCGGCTGATTCCCCGTAAATCAGGACAGGGATATCGTACTTCGTCGCAATATGCAAAGGAAAAGCTCCCACTCCCGCGTGGCACGACCAGCACGCGTCACCGATCATGCCTAAGGATTTCTTCGCAAGCCGGTTTACAAGACTTCTATTCGGGGTGTAGATGATGTGATCAACATTGAATTCCTTCAAAGCCCTCATCAGGTTGTACCAACCTGTCTTGCTAAACCAGTTGTGGCTGTACGTTACAGCCAATGGTTTCATCTTGAACACTTTGGTCAAGACGTACAGTTGAAAACTGCTGTCCTTGCCTCCGCTAATCGGCACCATACAATCATAATTGTTGCCGGCCTGCGCCTTGCATTTGGCCACTATTTCTTCGAACATATGCCTGCGCTCAATCCAGTCAATATGCATTTTCTGCTCGGAAGACTGGCAAATTCTGCACATGCCGTACTCGTTCTCGACGTAACCTTCCTCTGTTTCAGGCATACAGCACCTGGAACAGTACCTTATATCGAACGCAGGACTATCGGTCTTTTCTGCTTCTTCTTTGAAAATATAACTACTCATACGCGAAACGCCCCCAATGCTTCCTACTTATCTTCATAAACCAGAATACTTTTGATATCAACTAATTTCGGCATGGCAAAGAACTTGGTAATCTTGCTCTGCTCTTCGATTAGGTAGATTCCAGTATCCAGCGAAATATTCTCCGACGTTCCTTCTATCCGGTCTATGTACCTGTGGCTGCTTTGTCCAACGTAATAGTATTGCCCATCGTGCGCAATTCCCCTTACGAAACCGTTAAAGCGAGTGAGCGTCTTCCAAGTGCTATTGTGGATTGTTCCCCGCATGGAATCGCAATAACACAGGCTACCCTTGATGATGGTTGGGCTATGAGGGTACCAAAGGTTGGATACCACCACACCGCGAATCTGCAGCGAATCTATATCAATCTCAACAATGACCCCGTCGTAGACGTTCTTTTTCCAGTTGCCGCTATAGGAGACAATAGATAGGTAAACGCTATCCTCAAGGATGCAGACATCATTGATGTGGTGCTGGGGAATACCGAGTTTTTCAAATTTATCCGAGACAACAACCTGTCCAACCTTACTGTAGTCCTTTGCGGAATAGACGCCGATGGTGTCATTTCCAGTCAGCACGATGAACAACAGGCCTCTTTTTTCGCAGTACGTGATGCCGTGAGGGCGTGATTTGGGTGGCAACGCAAAAGAGTCCACCTGCTGTAACTTGGAATCCAGTACCCGCACACCGACAGTATCATCCAAGAGGTAATACTTATCACCTCCTCTTACGATTCCATGGCAATGCCCGCTTATCAGTTTTTTAGGCGTTGGATCTTGCAAAGCAATTGAGTAGAATCCGCCACCTTTTGAATCGTCTTTATCGTCGGGCTGGTCTCCACATGTGAACAAGATAGTGCATTCGTGGCTGTTGATCGGGGCAATAAATTTATAATTCTTCAAGGAGGGCGTGACGATGAAGTGTTTCCCCACTTCCAATCCATAACCGATTAATTGCGCCGCCACCTCCGTGAAGCTAGTGGTTGAAATAATGACAAGTATTTCATCCAATTTCTCAGCCTTGAGCACCGCCGGATTCTTTGTCTCCAGATTGAATTGCCGCTCACCATGTTCATATGGATTGTTGTCGACGATGTAATCAAATTCCGCGGATAAGTAAGGTATTGTTCTTTCAACCCACTCACCTCGACCAAAAAAGATGATTCGTTTTCCCTTGGACAGCCTTACGACTTCTTCCCAATTCAACCACGCTGTTTCGAGATTATATTTACTCACTTCTGATCCTTTTCGGTCTAGATTGAATTACGTGCTTCGCGAAGTTGTTAAAAATGGGTACCACGATTTTCAAGGGGGCCCTCAAAACGTCGTGGAAATAAAAAAATAGGAAAGATGGCTGAGCCATTCACCCTTTTCCACTCTGCTCGGCGGTTTTCCGAGCGCGCTTAAGTGGCTTCTACTTTCGGCTAGACATATTACGGCCAGCCCTTTCCAATCGTGATGTACTTGGCGACACGATCGCACTCAAGGCTATCGTTGGCCTCAAAAATATTGGGGCATTCAGCTGGCTCACCAGGGACGCTATTCTCTCCGTCGTGCCGTGCGCTCCAGCCGTTAAATTGCCAAGCTCCTATATCAATCTGATTCCAGAATTCTGGGTTTCGATGGCGATCTATCAAGAACTGCAATGCACCTGGCGTTACTCCCAACCACTCGCGAAACTGATCCAGATACTTGAGTGGTGCCTGTTCGTGCTTCCGAACCAGCGCCAGGCCTTCTTTGCGTGTTAGCCGCCCAAAACGGATTTCGCGGCAGGCGTGGTCTGTAACCTTCGAATATCCGCGTTTGAGTAGCTTCAAATGATCATGCAAGTCCATGTAATTGAAACAGTCCGCATAGTCATAGCAATCAAAGGTTCGATTGAAGGCGGTGGTCTTGTAGTCGTATTCCCGCATCATCTGTTCATGCTGTGCCTTGGGGTCCCATCGCACATAATTGCCCAGATAGATACCGCGTACACCGAGGGCATTGAGGTCACGATCATCCGGGTAACGATACTGCCAGATATCCTTTTCCTGCAGCGTATCGAAGATGGACATCAGGTCGTCGGCCTCGTGGCCCATAAGGTCATGATCCTTGCGATACCGCCGAGTCATTTCGACCTCGTGTTCGTGAGAAAACATACCCACTTGCTCGAGGCCCTGATGTGCCCCCCATATAATCAGAGGAACCTCGTAGCGAACTGCTGTCTGCACTGGAAACACTGTATGTCCCGCAAGAATCGGCCAATAGATGCTGCCGAAACGACGAAGGGTGCTGCGGGTGATCTTCTTTACGGAAATGGGATTGACGTTCTGGTAAAGAATGTCGCAGTTAAACCGGATGCGGAGATTGGCAAGATTGCGAATGCCCAGCGGGGTATTGAAATACTTGTTATAGGTGACGAGCAATGGATTCAGCCCCAAGCGCTCCTTGACCAGGTGCACTATGTAATAGGAATCCTGAGCGCCTGTTACCGGAACAATGCAATCGTAATTTTTGCCGTCCAGATTGCGGTAAGGCTTGACCACACGCTCAAGCATCTCCCAGCGCGCAGTCCAATCGAGCGAATCCTTTTCTTCGTGGATACGGCAACCGGAACAGATTCCCTCTTCATCCAGGGTGAGCCCGAGAGGATGGGTCGTCGAGTAGAGACAGCGTTTACAAAATTGCATTTCAGACATCGGCTAATAATGACCACTTGGACTCATAAATCGCTAGCCGCACAGGCATACCCACCAACAGTTCTTTGAACTTTTGAATGGAATGTTCCTTGTAGCTGAGGAAATTCCCCACGGCGATAGCATTTACGTTGGACTGTTGTAGCAACATAGCCATCGGCCCGGCAGTGCTCAAACCACCGAATGCAATCAGTGGCGCGTCCCGTAGCGGAAAATTAGCGACTATATTCTGATCAAACGCGCCCGGCTTGCCCTCATGCATCCAATCTGTTACTAGTACTTCCGAAATCACGCCTGACTCAATGATCCTCAACATATCGAGCGGAATCGGAGTCGTATTTCGCTGGCGATAATTCAACCATTGAATCGTACCCTCTTGCCAAGACAGTGGCATTGAGGCGATCAACGCCTGCGCACCAAGCCGATCCGAAAGTCGACGAATTGATGATAGATCATCATGCAGAAGCGTATCAACGGCTACTCTATCAGCCCCCAATTGGATCACTTTCACACCATCAGACTCAGATCGGATACCTCCCGCATAGATTAAAGGTGTCTCCAAACCGAGTCCGCCAAGGCGTTCAAGCAACTCAAAATCAGGCCCAAGATTGGTCGCTGAGCGGTCGATAACCTGAACCAGAATTTCATCAGCACCCCAACGATCCAGATTTTCGACGAGGCACTCAGGCGTTCCTAATGGCAGGTACTGGCGATATCCGAAGGACTGCACAGCCCAACCGTTCTTGATGGTGACGACACCTATCACGCGCTTCTTAAGCATTTACAAGTCCATCAACAAGGTTTTTCAGCAGCTTTCTTCCAGCTGCTTGACTCTTTTCAGGATGAAACTGGAGCCCAATCACACTTCCGCGACGTATCACCGATGTAAATGGCTCGGGATTGCGGGAGATGCAGACTTGGTATTCAGGCGGGCCCTGATAGCTGAATGAGTGATTGAAATAAAATGACTCACCATCGCTTGCCTGCAACAGAGGGTCTTGCGCAACGCACTCGACTGTGTTCCAGCCGATATGCCACTTTGAGTGGGCAAGACGCTTCACCTCTCCGGGTATGAGATTCAGTCCCTCTGTGAAATGGTGTTCATCTGAAGCACTGGCAAGCAGTTGCATGCCAAGGCAGATACCGATAATTGGTTGCTGCTCCCTCGCCTGTTCCTGAAGGTATGTCACCAAACCGCGCTGATGCAGCGCCTGCATGGCCGATGGAAACGCCCCGACACCCGGGAGTACCAAGATATCCGCGCTGCCGAGCGCGTCGGCATCCGCACTTATCCGAACGCGAAAACCAAGATCGCGAAAGCTGTGCATGACTGAGGTATGGTTACCCATGCCGTAATCGACGATGCCTACCGTCGTAAAACTCACAGCCCGATCCCCACCTTGAATTTACGACGGATATGCCCATCGGCGCTCACGGAAAAGAGTTCCCGATTCGTCGAGGCACGAACCTGTTCCCAGAACTTGCTTACCGGGATATCGATATAGGCGCAGAAACTGTCTATGTATTCATCGCTACAGGCATCGTCATACGCCTCAACCAAATCAATTGCTTTTTCACGTGTCATGCGCCCAAGACGAAGGTCCTCATTGACATAATCGGTAACGCGTCCAAACCCGAACTTATAGTACTTGATCATTTGATTCAGCGTGACCCAATCTTCATCGAGAGCGGTAACGCCGTAAAGGTCGCCGGTTCCTTGAACCGTATCTTCTCGAATCTCCAATCCGTTCGCGCAGGAGTATTTAGCATTGTCGACCTCAGACCAGTCGCCCAGAAACCAGCCCAGGTAGACAATTTGCAGCCTTGACTTATCGAACTCATCAGAATTGGGATACACGTAGGGCAACAATTCTCGATGCTGGAATCCTAAATCCAATATCCAATTCATTCCGCCGCCCGACAGCGTATTCATATAGCGCAGATTGTTGCCATCGTAACCCGTTCGACCCAGAGTCTTCAGATCACCGACCTGCAACCCCGGATTCTCACCCCAGAGAATCAGGGGAATGTTGTAGCGAATCGCTATCTGCGGAACGGAACTAAATAGTGCAAGCTCCGTCGATCGACACCAATTTGTGAAGGTATTGAAACTAACCCTCATCAATTGGCGCCACGTTTCGGGCGCTGGTGCCGACAACACCACATCAAACCCCAATTCAATGAGGTTTGAAATATTATTCACTCCTCGCTCTGTAACTTGTTGAGGCGGGTAACTCAGGCAAGCCAATAGCGGGTTCATCCCCAACTTGTCTCGTACGAACAGCGCCTGCCGGGTGCTGTCCTTCCCGCCACTCACGCCAATGATGCTATCAAAATGTTGTCCTCGCCGGCGCGGGAAATCCTTAAGCAGGTCAACCAATATGTCGTAGCGTTCCTGCCAATCCACCTGCTTGAGCAGTTCAACATATTGGCATGCAGGGCAAATTCCGCTGTCAGAAAATCGACTATTTGGCCGCGTATCAGGTTGAAGACAGGATTTGCAGTATTTCATTACGGTTAGTGAATAAGATCAGTTAACTTGAGAATCTCTGGTTGAGGCAGGATACAAGGGGGCGCCCAGGATGGAACTGATGATATGACACGCCTGCCAGCAGCCAATGCGACAACCATCGCGTAAGTATGACAGCCCACCACCATATCGGCCCAGGCTATGGATTCCGCCAACGATGGCGATTCATCCAGTGCTATCTGGATGTTCGTCTGCGCTTCCAGCCATTGATCATATTTACCGATGGCGTCAGATGGATGCGGGCGCAGCCTCACTGACAGTTTTTTGCCAAGGTGGAGGAAGGTGGCATTTTTTACGAAAAAATCCAACGCTTGAAATTCGCCTGGCTGCTTAGCCTCGCCCCAAGCTTCGCGGATCGGCTCAAGAACATATAGCACGTTGCACTCAGCGCGTTTTATCCGAGCGTGTTCGCGCTCTCGTACTTGCCGAACCAAGCTATCCAGGTAGGCATTGGGCAACTGAACGACTTTAAGACTTGGGAACTCTCGCTCAGCCAGTTTTCGGGCGTATTCATCGGTTACCCATATTTCGTCCGGCAGCACTTCTTCATCACGGCGAACAAATCGTTCATGGTAGTTTGTCCAGTGATCGATGACGGCAACCGACTTCAACCCCGCAGACTTGGCCAACTTCCTTGCATCGTGCTCCAGCGCGCTGCCCCAACCTGTTCCCGTAAGCAGCATGTTGGACCGACTGACTGCCTCGGATAAAGGCAGGTCTGACCGAGCGCGAGTACAGAATGAATGCTCCCAGAGCCGAGCTGCCGGACCCTCCATGCAAGCATGGATCTGGTCACTATCGCACCCTTGAAGCCAAGCAATGATATGGTTAGCTGCACCGGCATCATGCGCGACAACGACCAGCGGAAAATCAAGAAGATCCATCACATCTGAATTTGGCAAAATGCAATATGTCCTGTACTTGACCATTCACCAGCTCTTGCGCCACTCGCACCCCGTCGGGTTTCATGCCCGCCTTGAGCATAATCTTGACCATGCCTTTGTTGCACTCAACAGCTCCGCCAGTGACCTTCCTCAATTCCGCCGAATCGAGCAAGAATGACATCACGGCAGACCAGGCATCGCTTCCAACTCCGGAACCCCAGCAAGTCCTGTCCCCGATCATGATTCCAATATCTGCCGTCTCGTGTGCTGAAGAAATATATGCGCTCAGGGTTCCAACGAACTTTTCATCACCTTTCAAATAAACAGCAAGAAAAAGATTTCCGGTGCCGTCGAACGACTCAAGATAAGCAAGACTTGTCTGCCGCGTATGGGAGTGAAAACGCTGATTGCTGTATCGAACGATGACGGAATCATTAAGCCAGCCTAGATAGGCGTCAGTGATGTTCTCTTTCCTGAAGACATCAATCTTCACCAGCCGGCCTTCGATTGGGAAGAAATCCTTTATCGATCCAAGGTCAATCATGACTTGCGGAGTTCATCCATCAAAGTCCACACTTTTCTGAATGCCTCCACGATCAAATCCACATCCTCATCCTCTAGATCATTCAGGCACATCGCAAAACCTAAGAAACTTTTTTCCTGTAATTCTTCGGCAACCGGACAAATACCGTACCGATAGTCGACATCCCGATGGCAAATATCAGAAGTCCAAGGGAAACCGCGTGATCCATAGGCCATCTTTTGCTGATACATCGGCAACAGGTGCAGGTTGACATACTTGGGAGCAAGACCCTCAACACCCTCAGCGATCAAGGCTTCGCATATTCGGTCGCGGCTGACGTTCAAGCTGTTCACATCAAGCACCATGGGGTAAACGTAGTAAGCATGGGTGCAGTTCGGCCTGACTACTGGGGTTTGAAGCCCTGGCAGCCCTTTTAATCCCTGTGTGAGGCGCTCGGCCATATGCTGGCGAGTAGCGACGAATTTGTCCAGTTTCTTAAGCTGCTCAATACCTATTGCGCACTCGATCTCACCCAGTCTGAAGTTGTATCCGATCATATTGGCGAGATTAGTTACGCCCTTGTCACCAACAACCGCCTCGGCATGATTTCGAATCAATTGCAGGCGTTCGGCTATCTCGTCATCGTCCGTGACAAGAATGCCGCCCTCTCCCGTGTGGATATGCTTGTGGTAATTGAGGCTATAGCTACCGACATGAGCCAAGGTTCCTGCATATCTTCCTTGATAGAGTGCACCCGGCGCCTGCGCTGAATCAGAGATCACCTTTAGTCCATGCTTGGCTGCAATTGCCATCAAGGCATCCATGTCAGCAGAGTGTCCAAATATATCTATGGCCATAATCGCTTTTGTGTAAGGCGTGATATTGGCCTCCACCGACTTTGGATCAAGATTGAAGGTCTCTGATTCGATGTCGGCGAATACCGGAATTGCATTCCAGTGCAGGATGGCGGTTGCGCTGGCACACATCGTCCATGGACTAACGATAATTTCATCACCTGGTTCTATTCCAATCGCCCCTACCGCAGCAATCAAGCCAGATGTCGCCGAATTAACAGTAACCGCGTGTTTAACACCAAAATAAGCCGCACTGGCACGCTCAAATTCCCGTACCTTTGGTCCCCCATAAAAGTCTTCGTGCCAAACGCCGAGAAACTGCGATAAAACTCCGCTCTCGACCACCCGTTTAGCCGCTTCGACTTCTTCAACGCCAATTGGGTTATAGCGTTTGAAGGTGGTTTCAATCGTCTTGGAACCACCCAATAGGGCAAGTATTTCTCTGTTCTTTGAATTATTCATATTTAATGCCTGATGGTGTAAAGCGCCGGGATCTTGCTTACAAGGTTAAGGCCAACTGTTTTATCTGCTCGCAGATGCGCTGGACGCGTAAAGCCGATTCACCCGTGCTGGCAAGTGTGTCGCCCTGTGAAATTGTTCGATAGATATTATCTACAGCCCCGCACATGCCCAATTCATCTTCCCCGGTTCGACGAGTACCCCCGTCAAGCATGCGATAGCCCTTGAATATTTTGCTATTCACAGCGTGGCGCTCTCGCCAGCAGAGTCCTCCATCTTCCATGCTCAATACCCCTTTTGAAAAAATCATCTGGAGTTCAAAGATTGCATAATCTTCAGCGTGACCACAAACAAGATGAATGGGCAAGCCATCGGCCGCCTTCAACCAAACAGGAACCGTTGGATCGTTGGGGAAGAAATCCAGGATTGGTTCGCCAACCTTGACGATCTCGACGCGACCAACAAGCAACTGCAAGAGATCCAGCATGTGGGAGCCATTGTTCAAAATCCCCTTGTTGTAAACACCAACGATCGATCTCAACTGCCCCCATTTGCCTGCAAGCATATCTGTTCGCAGTTTTAAGACACTGGGGTCCCACCGGCGCGTGTAGTTCACCACCAGAGGAATGTGAGCGCTGCTGCAGTCCGCGACCAGTCGCTCAGTATCGGCAAGACATGCTGTAACGGGCTTTTCGCAAAATATCAGCTTAGGTCTCAGGCGCAATGCAATTTCAAGATCGTGCGTATGGCATATTGTCGGCGAGCAGATACTAATGACATCAAACCGGTAGGGTGAATCTACTACCTCTTCGAGCGAGCGAAAGCCCACAGGTATACCCCATGTTTCCATGAACTCGGAGCGGCGACTATCATCCGGCTCGACGCACGCAACCATATTGAATCGCCGATCGCGCACGTATGCCCCAGCATGGGTATACGGCATATCACTGATCGATCGCCCCCGATCAAAGCCGCCCGCGATGTTTCCGCAGCCTACGATCAGGACTCGCAAAGAATTTGAGCTACTGCCCGCAATGCTCACTAAATCAGATTCCATCCCAGTGCTGTTCCCCGCGTTACATCCTGCTTCACGGTCCTGCCCAGCACCTGCTGCAAATACTTCGTCGGCAGCCCTAGCCCGGGGCGAATTGCCCGCACATTATTTGCGGTCAGTACATCCCCGGCCTTTAGGTCCTTCACCACATACAGTGAGCGACGATACTGAAGCGATTGCTTTTCTGCTTCAGTCGGTCCATATTTCACTCGCCCCATTGCCTGCCAGGCGCGTTCCGTCTCAGTCACCAATTGCGCCATCTCAGCCGGCTCCATTGAGAAGGTGCTGTCAACACCGCCATCGGCGCGATTCAACGTGAAGTGCTTTTCGATGACCGTTGCGCCCAGTGCGACGCTCGCTACCGACACGCCGATGCCCATGGTATGGTCGGACAAGCCGACTTCGCAGTCAAACAATTCGCGCAGATGCGGAATGGTCAGAATGTTGGTGTTCGCCGCCGTGGCCGGATAAGTGCTGGTGCATTTAAGCAAGATCAGATCCTTGCAACCCGCCTCGCGGGCAGCGCATACGGTTTCGTCCAACTCAGCGACAGTAGCCATGCCTGTGGAGATAATCAGCGGCTTTCCTGTAGCGGCCACGCGGCGGATCAGCGGCAGGTCGGTGTTCTCGAATGAAGCAATCTTGTAACACAGCACGTCCAGGCTTTCGAGCAAATCCACTGCCGTATCATCGAACGGCGTGCTGAAAGGAATAATGCCTAGTTCACGCGCGCGGTCAAAAACCGGCTTGTGCCATTCCCACGGGGTGTAGGCCTCACCGTAAAGCTTATAGAGCGATGTTCCCGCCCATAGACTGTTGGGGTCGCTGATATGAAACTCCCGCTCATCTATATCCAGCGTCATAGTCTCCGGTGTGTAAGTCTGAAGTTTCAGCGCGTGTGCACCAGCTCTTGCCGCAACCTCAACGATTTCCAATGCCCGATCGAGCGACTGGTTATGGTTGCCGGACATCTCAGCGATGATAAATGGTGCGCGCTCCATGCCGATTTCACGATTTCCAATTTTCACGCTAAGGTCTCTCCGAATGACTTTGCAAGTCTTCTCCGACTGCTCTCGCTTGACCTCGACCGGATCGCATCACCTCTCCTGCTGCCGGACCTATGTTAAATATCAGGTCCAAGGCGCTTGCATACGGCATGAAGGGGGAAAAGCGTTGAAGATACTGCGGATGCTCGAATACATGGAGCCGCACCACAATGCCACGCCGATCGAATGCTCCTTTGTCCTCCATAAGGTAACCTTCCGCACCCGCTGGCGAGAGATAGCGGTTGGCACTTACACATTCACAAATTGCTGCGACATGCTCACCGCGCTGACCACCAACCTTTAGCGTGCTGGCACGGATCATCGGTGTCGTAACGTCCAGCCGGCTCGCCATCCATGAAATAAGTGCGCAGTTAAGTTCGACCAGACGGCCGGTACCCGCTGCCGTTCTCATCGTCGCTGCCAGTTCATCAATGGCGTCTTCAAAAAATGGCGCTTTCGCATAATTGGCCTGGAGTGTCTTTAGCATTTTTTCGACAAAAGGCTGGTCGGCCAATTCACAGTCCATGATCCGCTGACCGAGCCGGCCTGAGGTCTTTACCGGCACGCTCAGAAATTCGAGCCCGTTACGCGTACGTATGCGGTTACGTTGTTGCCACGACTGCTTGGAAAATGCCACGTCATCCAAAATAATCATGACGCTACCCTGATCGGCAAGATCGAACCAGCCTAGCCATGGCAGGAAGGTGGGCTGCGAAATCACGCAGGTTTTCCCCATCGCCTTGGCGGCTTACCGCCGCCCCCAGATCACGACATCGTCGTTACCGATGATCAGCCCGCGCTGAGCATTTTCATAATGCACTCTCAGTATGTATCGATCGTGTAATTCGCCGATGCTGGCCGTGCATTCATTGGCCAACTCGTCCACGCCGTAAAAAACGTTGAGAAGCCCCTTCTCGCCAGTTTCCGAGCACTCCAGCACGAATCCGTTCGGCTCGACTTCATGACCGCGGCCGTAGCGCCAGTCCTCACATGTGCGAGAACGCAGGAAAAACAGTCCACCTTGTTTGAGCAAGCGACTGCAGTCCACCAAGAGCTTGCGGAAGCTAGCGCGCGGGACGTAATAATTGATGCTCGGCAGGATAATGGCATCGAAATCGCCAATTAGCGCGGGCATACCCTGAGCCAAGTCTGCATGCACCAAGGTCGCCGCATCTCCCCCCTCAAGATTGTATGCAGCGTCAGCCAACGAATCCATGCTGATGTCAACGCCGACGACCTGCCAGCCGAATTCATGGAATAGCATAAGGTTATTGCCGCTACCGCATCCCAGTTCAAGCACCCGGCCGGGGCTTTGCTGTAGTCCTTCCTTGAAGAACATTCGAACAACGTATTCATCCGGAAAGCGCATGCCGCGCAGTTTATTCAATGGCCGCACAATCTATCCCCGATCTTGCTTTGAATGACCTGACAATCTCACGTACCGCTACGGCACCTTGTTCTATGGTTTCAAGCGATGTGCGATCGTCAATCCAGAATTGGAACACTTCACGCGCGAGACGTTCTGTTCCGGGCAACGTACGAGCGTTGTCGCCGCACATCCAGTGTGTCGGCAGATACCAGTGACTAACATCCAGTCCACGCGAACGCATTTCCTCACCCAAGCGATGCTGCCAGCCCCAATCTATACCGGGCAGGCGGCAGGTGTAGCGCCAAGGTACCGTGCCAACCCCCATTCCGACAGGAACCAAGCCACTACCTTGAAGCCCGGCCGCCCATGCTGCCGACTTTCGCAACCGTTGTTCCCTTGCTTGCGGGTAATTGTCGAGCGCCAGGCAAGCAGCGTGGGCGCCGCCCACGGGGAATGGCACTTGCAAGGATGGGAAATAACCGTCCAGCAAGCCATGAAAAGCGACAGCCGCCGCTTCACCTTCACTGCGCAATCTTGCCCGTGCAGTTTCGAGGCGCTGTCGAAAGCGGGTGTAGATCGCTGACCGCTTTGCCTCGGGCAAGATTTCGATGGATGCGAGTCTGTGGGCAACTGTGTCAGCAAACACGGGATCTCTGAAAAGGATTGCTGCGCCACCGACCTCAATATGTTTTGTCGCACCAAACGACAGCAGTCCGACATCGCCTTGACCACCCACAGGTCCTTCGGCGTTGCTCGAGCCTAGGGCCTGAGCTGCATCGTCGATGACCAAGCAGGCAGGTGAGGAGAAATGACGCCGCACAACAGGCATATCCGCCGGATTGCCGTAAAGATGAACTACCAGTGCGACCGAAGCACCGGCTACCCTCGCGCGCGCCCATTCCTGGTCAAGGACGTTTCCGTCGGCTGGATCAATGTCGCAGAAGACAGGCTCGCAGCCTGCGCCAAGCACTGCTGCCACTACGTCATGGCAAACGCTAGCCGACAATGCAATGCGGGCGACATTGCCCGCGTCTACCCAACAGCGTAGGACAGCCATCAGGCCGAGTGCCGCGCGTGCCGCAGGAAGCGCACGAACGCTGTTAAAGTCATTTTCCAGCCTGCGATAGAGCTGCTGACCGTCAGTACACGCCATCGACCAACGCCCTTTCTAACTCTGCACGAGCAACCTGCCTGCCCGCCATGACTTCTCGGGCAGCCTCAGCCATGGCACGTATGCGATGCGGATCGCCCATGGCTCGCCGAAGCGCGCTTTCCCAATCATCCACACGTACTTCATTAGCGTTACCCAGATGCTCCACCGCGCCCAGGCGGTGAAGAATTTCCGCGTCTTCGCGCTGGTTTTCCGCCGTTACCACCACCAGGCTGGGTAACCCGAGCGCGCACCGTTCCCACTCAGCAACACCACAGGTACCGATCGCCAAGTCAGCCTGCGCAATCAGGATTGCCATTTCATCGGTGGCATCCACCACATGCACCCCCGGCAGATCAGCCGCATTCTTGTGGACCAAGGTTCGATGTGGATGTACGGGCCCAAGCACGACAATAGTCTCGGGTGCAAGTGAACCCAAAGCACGCAAGGCGTTGACTACTTTGAGAGTCTCGTTGTTCTCATCCCCGCCGAAGAACACCAATAGCCGGTTCACGTCGCCGTCTCGAACACGTTGCAGGCCGGGCTCATCGAACTCGGCGCGCAGCATGGCATAGCGGGGACCCAGGAATAGCTGAGTTCCCTTAGGCACACGCTTCCCATAACGTGTCAACGCGGCCTCGTGCAGATTCTGGTCAAGTAGCATATCGCAGTCGTGGTCACGATCGGCTAGGTCGTCGATCACCAGAATTCTTCGGGCTTGCGGCCGCATCCCCCTTTCCCACGCTTCATCCAATTTGTAATGGTCGACAATTAGTAGATCGGCATGACCAACACGGCGCACTACATCGCAGGTAGCGGCAAGATCAGATCGCCAGTCAGTGATGTCCGCAAGACGCAGTACGGTTAGGCCCAAACCACGATCTCGCAGCCAGTCGGCAAGCCGATCAGGTAGGCCGACACATACGAAGTGAACCCGTGCACTGCGAGACATCAGACGCAGTGCAAGGGCCGCGCAACGCATGACATGGCCCGCGCCCATTTCCGAAGTGGCGTCGGCGCGCACCAACACAATCATGCGCCGCTATCCACCTTTAACTCGCGATCATCAAACAAGAATTGGTGGTTTTTAGACAAATTTCAATAACCCGATCAGCGCTTCTCAAACAACCACCACGTAACGTCATCAAACCCGGCGACATCATAGATGTGGCCCCAAAGGAACCCATAATCGACTAGTTTTACATTGAAGTTTTCGATAAAGAGCTTGCCAAAATCCCGCTTGAATAACTTGTCCTCTTCGCCTTGATATTCGATCGACACCGGCGTTCTATTAAAGTACTCACCCATCAGGATGTACTTGTTCGAATATCGGAACATCCTCTCCATATGCTCAAGCAACTGGTCCGGGGCGATATGTATCAGCACCCCCATCGTAAAGACGAGATCGAACGCGGCATCATCGAATGCAGAGTCCAGGATCGCTCCATTGAAGGCATGCTTGAATTCATAGTGAGAAGTGACAAACTTGAAGGCCGGCTCACTGATTTCGATTATGGATGGTATGGCATCCGGTAAAACCATCTTGATCTGTTCTATGTTGCGGCCAATATTGCATCCACATTCCAGAAAGTTATTTATCTCACCCCGAGTACCCTTAAGCATTTTTGCCCACGCCTCAGCACCCACCTGATTATCAAAGGAACTGTTCTTTTTTATGTAGTCTGTAGCGTAGGTCGTTGCCCAGAACTTTTCCTGTTCAGTGTTATATGCCATGTATTGTTTCTCCAATCAATGTTTTGTATCCATGTTCTTAATGACTGCCGCGAGAATTTCAGCTCGCAGCCAATCTTCCTCGTTATCAATGTCCTGTACGCGCCAGCGCGGAATCACAATTGGGATAGAGTGCTGGTCAAAAACACGTTTTCCCTCTATCCAAGCTGAGGGACGTCCCCAATAAAATTGGCCTGCATCGTGCAATGCAGCTGGCAAGTCCTGTGAACGCGTTGTGAAGTGTTCTGGGTAGAACATTTCTATGCCCCCTTCGGCATTCTGTTTGAACGAGCGAAAGATTGGCGCGGCAAAATCAGTCACGGTGAATGCATACGCCCAATCACCAGACTTAAGTGCTTCCCAGCCTCGCCGAAGATCATCCACCTGAATGAAGGGGGCAGTAGCATAGATGCAGCATACAGCTTCCACGTCCAGCCCCTGATCCAGAGTCCACCGTGTCGCATGGGCAATGACTTCCGTAGTACCGGCGTAGTCATTGGAAAGCTCGGCAGGCCGCATGAATGGCACTTCCGCCCCCCACTGCTTAGCCACTTCGGCAATTTCATGATCATCTGTTGAGACGATGACGTGATCAAACAGACCTGATGCTTGGGTGGCCTCGATCGACCACGCGATCATGGGCTTGCCGCAAAAATCCTTGATGTTCTTGCGGGGGATGCGTTTACTGCCGCCACGGGCAGGAATAACCGCGACTTTCATATGATTATTGCCTCACGTAATACTGTCACCACATGGTTTTGCTGCGCGTCCGTCAACGCCGGATACATCGGCAGGCTGATAGCTTCTGCATAATATTTTTCAGCCTCGGGACAAAGCCCAAGCTTAAAACCTAAGGCGGCATAGTAGGGTTGCAAATACAAAGGAATGTAATGCAAATTTACCCCGACGCCGGCATTACGTAATGCTTCGAAAACCTCTCTGTGCTCTCTATTTATCGTGCCCAACTTGAGACGAATCACATAGAGATGACGAGCGGAGTCGCTGTCTTGATGTTGCCAGGGTGTCATTATCGGCAGTTCGGACAATAGCTCGTCGTAGCGTTTGGCGATCGCACGCCGTTTCGCCACAAATGCATCCAACTGCGTTAGCTGGCTGAGGCCCAGGGCGGCTTGTAGATCAGTCAGGCGATAGTTAAAACCTAGGCTAATCTGTTGGTAATACCATGGGCCGTCCGGTACATGTGTCATTTTTTTTGAATCGCGAGTTATGCCGTGGCTGCGCAAGAGTTCCATGCGATTGGCAAGATTTTCGTCGTTAGTCAGCGCCATGCCTCCTTCGCCGGTGGTGATGATCTTCACCGGGTGAAAGCTAAACACGGTGATGTCGCTGTAACGGCAGTTACCGATAGGCTCATACCTGTAGCTTCCGCCTATTGCGTGCGAGGCATCTTCAATGATTTTGAAACCGTATTGCTGGCTAAGCGCATAAATGCTAGCCATGTCACAAGATTGGCCGCAGAGATGCACGGGGATGACAACCTTGGGCAGATTACCAGCCATTTTTGCCTGTGCTAGTTTTTCCGCCAAGCAGCCGACACTGAGGTTGTAGGTGTTTGGATCGATGTCCACAAAATCTATCGTCGCGCCACAATAAAGGGCGCAGTTACCGCTGGCAACGAAAGTAATGGGCGTCGTCCAGACAACATCATGTTTGCCAACACCCAATGCCAGGCAGGCGATGTGCAGCGCGCTGGTAGCACTGTTGGCGGCCACTGCATGTTGAGCGCGACAGTGACTGGCAACGGCCTTTTCAAACGCTGGGACTGTCGGACCCTGAGTCAGATAGTCTGAGCGCAATACTTCCACTACAGCATCGATGTCAGCCTGGTCAATTTCCTGGCGGCCGTAAGGGATCATGGCTGTCAGAACTTTCCGACCTTATCGCGATTCTGCACAATCCAGGCCCGCAAACTGTCAATGCTCATCCAGTCTTGGTTATTGTCAGAGCAGTAGGTAAAATTCTCAGGCACTTTATGCCCATCATTGATGCGAGCGGGGTCATCACTCCAATTGTTGATTGCTGGAAGAATTTTGAAGTGCTCGGGATATTCATAAGTGTGCAGCGCATCTTCAGTGCCAATCATCTGTTCGTGCAGCTTTTCTCCGGGGCGGACCCCGACGATTTCATGACGGGCATCGGGCGCAACGGCACGCGCAACGTCGGTCACCTTCATGGACGGAATTTTCTTAACGTAAATCTCGCCACCAATCGTGTCTTTGAAAGCGTGCCACACAAGGTCGACTCCTTGCTCCAGGGTAATCATGAAGCGAGTCATGCGCTCATCGGTGATCGGCAATGTTCCTTTGTTCGCAATCGAGAGGAAGAAGGGGATCACGGAGCCGCGTGACCCCATCACATTGCCATAGCGAACAACGCCAAAGCGCGTTTTGTGTGCGCCTGCGTACGAATTGCCTGCGACAAAGAGTTTGTCAGAGGCAAGTTTTGTAGCGCCGTAGAGGTTTGCTGGGCTACTCGCTTTGTCGGTCGAAAGCGCAATAACTCGCTTAACCTTTTGATCAATACATGCATCGATCAGATTCATCGCGCCAAATATATTGGTCTTAACGCATTCGAATGGGTTGTATTCCGCAGTGGGTACGATCTTGGTGGCAGCTGCATGAACTACGAAATCGATACCATCCAATGCCCGCGAGAGGCGATCCTTATCTCGTACGTCACCAATAAAGAAACGCACTCGGGGATCGTTGCCATATACCTTCGCCATTTCCCATTGCTTCATTTCGTCGCGCGAGTAAATTACCAAGCGGCGCGGGCTGTATTTTTCCAGTGTCATAGGCACGAAGGTGTGGCCAAATGAGCCTGTGCCACCGGTGATGAGAATGGATGAGTTACTAAGCATAGGGGCTGCCTTCCTTACTTTTCTGCAGCATTTATGCCGCTTGGATTCACAATGTCTTGGTAGGTGCCGGATCGCTTAATCCCTCCGCCACCCAGCTCAACGATCTGTGTACAATTTTTCAGTGTGGTGAGACGGTGGGCGATAATGAGGACAGTGAGGTCCTCACTGAGACCTTCGATGGCCTGCATGACGGCATGTTCGGTTTCGTTGTCCAGTGCGCTAGTGGCTTCGTCAAAAATGATGACATCAGCCTTCCTGTAGAGGGCACGGGCGATGCCGATGCGCTGACGCTGGCCACCAGACAACCTGATACCCCGCTCACCGACAAAGGTTTGGTATTGCTTTGGCCAAGTCGCGATGATGTCGGCGATCTGTGCCTGACGAGCCACCTGCCGAACACGCTCGTGGTCAATCTGGCCCGCGGGGACGCCAAAGGCAATGTTTTCCTCGATAGTACTGTCGGCAAGAAATATCGCTTGCGGCACATGCGCGATATGAGATTGCCAGGCGCGATGGTTGCCTCTCGTGATCGGCTGGCCATCTATTTCAAGCGCTCCTTCTGTTGGGTCCAACAAACCCATGACAATATCGAGCAATGTGCTCTTGCCGCTACCGGTTGCACCTATGAAGCCGATCCGGCTGCCTTTGGCCATAACTAGATCCAGGTCTTTGAGTACCCACGGAACTTGCGAGTGGTAGCGAAACGAGAGCCGATTCAGCCTGATCTGTTGCTGGAAAGGCAACGGTTGGACTGCAGGTTGGTCGGCATAATAGGGTAACGGTTGATCGAGTAATTCCAGCGTGTCTTGCAACGAGGCCTGCCCGCCTTGAATGGTTGACCATGCTGCATAAGCTTGTTGCAATACGGGCAAAAGGCGCTGGGCGCCGAGCGCCAAAGCGCCGAGAACGGGGATGGCCTTGGCGATGCCATCCGATTGTTGGGCAAGTGCATAGGCCAGCGCGGCAATGAGCAGCATACCTAGTGCCTCCATGCCGTAACGAGGACTTTGACTAATGAAGACGTTATTGCCTTGAGCCCGGCGCAAGGGATGATCGGCGTTCCGATAGATCTGGCAATAAGTGGCCTGACTACCGTCGATCAGCACATCGCGTATGCCGCCCAGCCCTTCTTGCAGGGATTTGATGACATGAGTGGACTCGCGAGCAATGCACTGGCTATCGATCAGCAGCCGGTTGCGGGTGATTCGGATGATGAAAGCGTAGAGCAGACCAAAACCACCAAAGGCTGTTAGCGCGATGACCGGATCAACAGACAACAAGGCGATGAGGATGGCGCTCAACAAGATACTGGCGCTAATGAGGGTCAAGATCGGCACAATGATGCTGTAGATGACACCGTTGGCTTTGCCGGAAATGCCGTTGATCACTTCGCTGCTGTTACGTGCGATATGAACGGAATAGGGCTGATAAAGCGTGCGGCGATAAATGCTTATGCTCAGGTCGGCACCAGTTGCGAAGGAAAGGCGGGTGCTGGCCCAGAGGAGCAATAAACGCGTTGCGCCCGCCATGAGAGCCGCCAATCCGAATGCGATGGATAACGGCAGCAGGAGTTGTTCTGGCTCCGTGAGTGCCAAGGCTCGGATGAGCGGCTGGGCCGCTGGGTGTTCAAAGACGCGTGCCGGCGCGGTCAAAACTCCAAGGAACGGCAACACAGCCCCGATGCTGAGAATTTCAGCGAACGAGGCGAAGACCATCAAAAGAAGCAACGCCCCGAACTGCCGATGCCGGCGTGGGCTGATTTGGCGCCAGAGGCGGCCTAGAAGTTGTCTGATAGATGGGGATTGTTGCACGGTAATTGCTAGTGGGTTTGCCGCAGGCGGTGGTTTAGAGCTCGTCGTAGTCACAAGCAGAAGTCGGTTGAAAGTGAATTGAACACACGAATCGACGCTTCGTACATGTGGCAAGTGCTGAATTTGAAGGCCGCCTCCAACAGAGCGATGGTCGGGCGGCGAGATTTTCGCCGAGGCGCTGAACGGATTTTCGTCGGCAATACGTTTCTTGCACCTAGTTGGTATTCTCCACCACTTGCAGCATCTTGTACTCTTTCCCTGAGCGCGAAAGCAAAAATCGCGCATCTTGAATTCATTGGTAGTGACGCGCGCCTTGTGAACCAAACCATTTTCTTAGCTCCAGTGCCGACATCGGTGAAGGCAGGTACCGGAGACAAGACCAATTAGCCAGTACCAATGAAGTTGATTTTCAGATTTGAATTGATATGGCGCTAACCAATTCGTTTGACAGCCGGCCCGGCAGGGAGTGTCCGAATTTCTGTGTGTGAAGCGGGAAGAGACTTTTCGATCCGAATGCCGGGAGGATTGTCGCACACGCTACCGCCATGCCCGCGCACCGAGGTGCACAGCAGATGCCTTGTTCGTTGCTTCAGTTTCTTAGATCAACCTGGCTGACTGGAGTCGGCCTGCACAGTCAGGGACCTACATGCCAGTTTGTAAGTGCTACTAAATTCGCCGGTCAATGGGTAATCAATAACTGATGATGGCTCAAGCTGACACGGGTGTCTTGCCCGAGCAACTGCATCAACACGATAACTCGTTGCTGTGAAACATCCGATATGAGACCCTCAAGTCCGGTGAGCGGTCCATCGGCGACGCGGACGCGCTCGCCATGCTGGAAGGGGCTGATGTCTTCATCACGGGCATCGTTCCGACGGGTTTCGAAATCGCGGATGCTCTTCAATGTCGCTGACCGCATGACGGCGGGTTCCTGACCAAAACGGACGATAGTCGTAACGCCTTGGGTGGAGCGCACCGGGGCAATGGAGTGGCCGACTGACCCGGGCTGAACAAATAGATAGCGCGGGAACAACGGTTCCTGCTTAATTTGCTGGCGGCCCCGGCTACGCTTCAGTATCTTGATACGCGGCAGGTAGACAGCATAGCCTTGATGGGCCAGGTTGTCGCAGGCGGTTTGCTCCTGCCAGACTTTAGTGTGAACGACATACCAAGGCAGGCTTAAGTCTGAATCTTCGGCGCTCATGCCGTAGCGTCTCTTTCTGCATCGCGTCGTAGTTCTTCGATTTCGTTGCGAATGGCTTCATATTCGACGACTTTGTCCTTGAGGAACCGGACCGTGAGACGGGCTTTTGTCTCAATGCCGCTAGGGGTAAGTAGGTAGCTGTAAGCGAGTTTGTTGTCGTTGCGACGGAAGCTGTCCATTTTGACCAAGCCCTTTTGAACCAAAGCTTGGAGGCAGTAGTTGGCTTTACCCAAGCTGACACCCATCGCCTTGGCCATTTCCCGTTGCGGAATAGCGGGGTTGGCTTCGATGAGTTTGAGCAGTTTGTGGTGATGGGAATCAGGAAACACGGCTACTACTAGTAAGTCCGTTCATCGGATGAACAAGACTTTAGCGGGTTGCTGGCTCGTTGGCAAGTCTGAACAAACTGCCCTCGACAATGGCCTGTTAAGTTGCAATAGGTTGTTCCCGCCAAGACGAGAAGCGGGAGGTTTGTAATCGAGGGCCGAATGAGGCCTTCGAGAATTGTAGTAAGCGAGGAAGGCGGGCAACCATGCGGTGCGCTCGGTGCTATTGGCGTAGCTTCGGACGTAGGCCCATTCACGCAGGCACGTCTGGATGAAGCGCTCGGCCTTGCCGTTGGTTTGAGGGCGATAGGGGCGCGTAAAGGAATGTTTGATGCCCAGCGCCTGGCAGGTCTGATCAAACAGCCTGGAGCGATAGGCGCTGCCGTTGTCGGTCAGCACCCGCTGGATGCGCACACCCAATGCCGCGTAGTGGGCCACGGCAGCCTTGAGGAAGGCGACGGCCGAGGTCTTCTTCTCGTCGGCCAGCATCTGGACGAAGCCCGCCCGGGAATGGTCGTCAATGGCGACATGCGCCACTTCCCAACCCGCGCCGTCCACCGAATCGCGACGATCCCCCGTTACCCGATGGCTGGGACGCTCGATGCGCCCTAGCTTCTTGGTGTCCATGTGCAACATCTCGCCCGGTGTGGCACGTTCATAGCGTACTACCGACGCCTTGGGCTCCAGAGCTTTCAGACTGGACAGCCCCGCGCTGGCCAGCACCCGGCTGATCGTGGCAACACTGCGTCCGACCACGCGCGCGATGCTGCGCATCGGCATGCGCCCTCGCCGAAGTTGCTCGATACGCTGGCGCAGTTCGGCATCGACGGTACTGCGCGTCTTGCAGGGCCGCGAGCTGCGATCGACCAGCCCGGCGAACCCCTCGGCCATCCAGCGCTGGCGCCACTTCCGCGCAGTTTGCAGACTGACACCGGCCGCCTCGGCGGCCGGTGTCAGTCCGAATGCAGCGATGCGATCAATCAGCAATTTCCGTCCTTGCAGTGTCGTTCTGGCATTCTTATGGCTGTTCATCCGGTGGCCCCCTGGGAGTACTGAAGCGTCGAGAACTCCAGTTTCCCAGAACCTGCCGGGTGAACAACCTATTGAAACATCACACCCAGCCATCCCATCAACCATCGGCCAACTAATTCCTGACCAATCGGCGATTTCGCCAGCCACGCCGGAGCATCAGCGCCGACACACCTAGGAGAAAACCACCCAGCGTTGCAAGCATTAACTTCTGTGTTTTTTTGGATGATACCGGCGCGTCTGAAAAAGAGGGTTCTACGAATGCAGCCGTAACAGCCTTGTCGGTCAATCTAATCGCTTGACGATATTGTGTTTCCCGGAGTCGTAGTTCTCTCAAACGGTTTTCGTTAGTGGTCGAAAGTTGCGCGTAAAGCATCGACTCGCTGAAGCGATCATGGGGCGCGAGTTGCCTTTGCAGCTTTGCTGCACGCGCCAGTTCGCCCAATACTTTCTCGATTCTCCTTGCTTCCTCCGTTACCTCCTTCAATTCCGCTTGCAGGTTTTCCTGCATCGGCTGCGCCACAGACTTGTGTAAAACGGCGAGATGTTCAATGGTGGCTTTCAGGGAGTTTGCGGCCTCGTCGCGCGTCAGACCTCGCACCCTGAGCTCGATGAGGTCGGTTCCCTTCGCAATATTCGCACTCAGGGAATTTGCATACACAACTCCCCGCATGTCGTTGTCGCCGTCCCATCTCAGTTTCTTGACCATGGCACTCCTGAACGTCGAAAACATAATGCGCTCTATCGCCCGCGCTGGCGTTTCGACAAGCGCCGCTCCCACTTGCCCGACTTGCCCGACTTGCCCGACTTGGCCAACTTGGCCAACTTGGCCGATCTGGACCAAGATCATCGCTTCATATTGGGGCGGCGTAACGGCAAGATAGCCGCTAGCGGCAATCACGCCGGCAACAGTCCCGCCGACGATCCAGCGCCAACCTTCGGCCAGCATCTGCCAAATATCATAGAGTGAGATTTCATCGTTTTCGGTCGCCGGGCTCACTGGCTGTTCGGTAGGTGATGTCATTTCGAATCCGGTAAGTTCGATAGTCTTTCGCCGCTGGGCTTGCGCATCAGGCAGCGAACGCCAAGAGCACCTAAGCGCGTGACTGAGGGTGGGAAAAGACTTTCGCGATTACTATAATAGCATAATTGGAATGCGGAGGCCCGCGGCTGATCGACAGATTCTGTGGTGATGAGCGGATGGGGTCTGTGCCTCAATCGGACTGGCGTTCGTTCAGCCGTTGGTAATGCGCGCTTCGTCGAGGCTGCGGCCTGACGCTTCCCAGTCCTTGATCCACTGCGGCGGACGGCCGCGACCACCGGACCAGGTGAGCGCCGGGTTTTCCGGGTGCCGATACAAAACGGCGGCGGCTTTTTTTGCGGGTTTGGCTGCGGTCTTGGTTGCTGAATTGTGTGGCTTGCGGGCGGCGGATTTGCCCAGCACTTGTTCAAGCTTGAGACCATATTTGGCGACGATGGATTTAATTTCCTCCATGGCCTGACCACGCTGTTTTTTATCGCGGCTTTCAATTTCTTTTTCGACTCTAGCCTTAAGCTTCTGTAATTCACCAACAGGCATAACAGACAGATCCATGAATTCCTCCTGAATTAATTATTGGGGGCACGCGTGGGAAATTATACGGCCCAATTCACCAATTTTTCAATTGGCTAGAGACGCCAGCAGGATAGGCCTTGGGCCCGGTGGGAGGGCAGGTCAAGGCCGGATTTGACATCAATGACGACGCCGGATTCCCGGGCCCGGGAAATTAGAGCTTGCCAGGGCATTTCGCGATATTCGATATGGGCGACGGCAATAATCAGCGGTTCTGCCCTAGGTAATTCATCCCGATTTTCCAGAGCCAGGCCATATTCATGCAGCGCTTCGGCTTTCCCCGCCAAGGGATCGTGGACGTTAACTTCAGTGCCGTAACTTTGCAGTTCACGAATAATATCCGGAACATGGGAATTTCTGAGGTTGGAACAGTTTTCCTTGAAGGTAAGGCCGAGAACATTGGCGTTGGCGGCTTCGTCGACCTTGATGCTGGAAGTGCGATGGACCACTGCGTGACTACGGATTCGTAGAGTTGCGCAACTTTTTCGAGGGTGTCGGCATCGTCGCCGGAGACAACCTTGAGGATCTTGGTCAGCGTGTGTTCCTTGTCACCGGGATTGATCCGCTCGGGTGAGTAGCCGACATGAAAGTCCTGCTTCCATTTGAAGCCGGAGTTCTTTTCCAGCACAGTGATGCAGACGTCTTCGGTAGCGCCGGGATAAACCGTGGATTCATAAACGACAATCGCGCCGCGCTTCATGTGCTTGCCGACCGAAGTGCTCGAGGAAACCAACGGCGAGAAGTCGGGCTGATGAGCTTCGTCCACGGGCGTGGGAACCGCAACCACGATAAAGTCGGCGCTGGCGATACGGCTCGGATCGGTGGTGCATTCGAGATGGGCGGCAGCACGTAGATCCTCGCTGGCAACTTCGCCCGTCGGATCTTTGAATTCGCGGTAGGCGGCAACCTTGGCTGCAGACAAATCGTAACCGATGGTCTTGAATTTCTTGCCGAATTCGGCAGCCAAGGGCAAACCGACGTAGGCGAGGCCAACCACGGCGATCGTGGGATTTTCAGGACGCATATCCAACTTATGCGGTCTCCAGACTGGTCAGCAGTATGTGCGGGACATCCGGTTGCGGGCTTCAAGCATGTCGAGCCATATCGTTTCGCTGTCGATCCATGCTTGTTGCGATATCAAAGCTTATCACGCACCCGCAGATACCTAGGGAAGCGCGGCATGCCGTTTTTCGTAAGCTCGCGATAGCGGTAGGTGATCAGCGTGCCCAGCGGCGGCGGGTTGCGGCGCAGCGCGTCGGTCAGGCCACTACCCAGAGAGAAACGGCGACCATCGGGCAATTCCATCCGCAACGCGCCTACCATGCCGGCGTATTTGCCTTTACCGGGCAGATGGGCGACAACATTGGCTTCGGCGTCGAGCCATGGGGTGACTTTTAGCATGGCGCTGGAGCGGCCGGTTTCGTAGACGGCATCGTCACGGTGGAGCATGAGTCCTTCACCGCCGTTGCGAACAGTATCGTGCAGCTTTTTCTGCAGCGCAGCCGCATCGGGCAAACGGAATTGAGGAACAGCCTGCAGCCAGGGGAGATTCGCTGTCGCGACAACTGCCTTGATTTGTTCGACGCGGGCGGTAAAAGTGCCAGAAGCATTCGGCAATTCGAAGATCATGTAGCGCACGGGTCGCCACTCGGCATCATCGGGTGACTGACGGCGAACGATGCCCGAGAGCTGATCGAAGCTGCCGCGTCCCAGCCAGAGTTCGCCATCCAGCGGCTGACTGGGCAAGGCATCGAGAAACCACTTCGGCGCGGGAACCGGATTGCCGCTGCGAAACTGCAGGGCCTTGCCATCCCAGCTGACGCGGACGCCATCGAGTTTTTCGCTGACCCAGTAGCGCGAGACATCGATATCGCCGCGATAGCGCTCGGCCAGCAGTAGGGCTGGCGGTATCGGCTCGGCGGCAACCGCCAGCGTGGACGCAACTGCGGCTAGCAGAACGAAGAATATGCCGAAGCTCCTCCGCAGCGGGAGATCAGACATGCATGTAGCTCCGATACCAATCGACAAAGCGGCGCACGCCTTCGACCACGGGCGTGCCGGGCGAAAAGCCGGTGACGCGCGTCAGTTCGGTGGTGTCGGCGTACGTCGACGGTACATCGCCAGCCTGCAAGGGCAGAAAATTTTTCGTCGCCTGTTTGCCCAAGGCCTGTTCCAGCGCCTCGATGTAGGCCATCAGTTCGACCGGCTGGTGGTTGCCGACGTTGAACACGCGATACGGCGCCCAACTGGTCGCCGGATCGGGAACCTGCTTGTCGAAGGCCGGATTGGCCTGCGGCGGGCGATCGAGGACACGGATCACGCCTTCCGCAATGTCGTCGATGTAGGTGAAGTCTCGCCGCATTTTGCCGTGGTTGAAGACATCGATGGGACGATCTTCGAGAATGGCCTTGGCAAACAGGAACAGGGCCATGTCGGGCCGCCCCCACGGGCCATACACGGTGAAGAAACGCAGGCCGGTAGTCGGCAGATTGAAAAGATGGCTGTAGGTATGCGCCATCAGTTCGTTGGCCTTCTTGGTCGCGGCGTAGATGCTGACCGGGTGATCGACGTTGTCGTGTTCCGAGAACGGCATCCGCTCGTTGCCGCCGTAAATGCTGGAACTGCTGGCATACACAAAGTGCTCTACGCCGTTGTGGCGGCAGCCCTCGAGGATATTCACGAAGCCGACCACGTTGCTGTCGACATAGGCATGCGGATTTTGCAGCGAGTAGCGCACGCCGGCCTGTGCCGCGAGATTGATGACGCGCTGCGGGCGTTCCCTGGCGAACAGGGCCGCGATGCCTTCGCGATCGGCGATATCCAGCCGGGACAGGCTGAAGCGTGGATTGGGCGTCAGCCGCGCCAGCCGGGCTTCCTTCAGGGCAACGTCGTAGTAGTCGTTGAGGTTGTCTACGCCGATCACCTCATCGCCGCGCGCAAGCAGGCGCTCGCAGACGTGCATGCCGATAAATCCGGCAGCGCCGGTAAGCAGAACTTTCATGGGTCGCTTCTCTGAAAATCAAGCATTTTCGCATACTTGGCGAAGCTGGCAGTGCAGCCGACGAGGATGTGCACGAGGCCGGGAAGCCCGTCGAGCAGGCCCAGACGGAGGAAGTAGAACTTGATGAAACGCAGCAATGGCGAGAGCAGCAGATGCATGATCGTCGCGCGCTCTCCGCTCGCCAGCGCCGCCTTGGCGGCCAGGGTGCTGTAACGGTTCTGTTTGGCGAGATAGGTTTCCAGCGACTCCGCCGACTCGTGCAGCAGATCGCCGTGCAGCGTGCCGATTTCGCCCGTGGCCAGCACCTTTTCGTGCACCGCATCGTCCGACCAGCGCGCGGCGCGGCGATCGAAGAGGCGCAGACTCCAGTCAGGATAGCCCTCGCCGTGTTTCAGA
>Ga0172379_10002098_pt1 | contig 36753 bp, 29 predicted proteins | sample GrowelOW334metaG_FD_119756 | JGI IMG/M metagenome (GOLD analysis project Ga0172379, IMG submission 119756) | Groundwater microbial communities from an aquifer near a municipal landfill in Southern Ontario, Canada - Groundwater well OW334 metaG | ecosystem: Environmental > Aquatic > Deep... | reverse complement strand
AGTTGCGGTCTGAGTATGCCCAGCAAAATCAGTATAGGTGATAGTGATGTCTATAGGATGTTCCGGGGCAAAATATCCTGCCCAGTCAGCATTGTCTGGTACGGTAATAGTATAGTTGTAATTTTGTCAGCCATTGATAAGAGAAGCATGTGTTGTATATGCAGACAACCAACTACTTAAACTAGCGCCACTAAATGAAAGCAAAATAGGTGAAGTAGTCCTAGCGGTTATATCAGTGACCTGTCTACCAGAGATCGTCAATACGATAGTTCCACTATCTACTCATGCCCATTCATCCTCTACATTAATAGTAAATCAGCTTAACTGGCCTCCAGAAGCATAAGGATATCTCTTGAGATGGACATTGCCTGTCCAGTTATTTGCATAAGGAGCATAACTATTGAAATAATTACAAGAAACTTGAGTTCCTGTTCTACCGACCAAATCCTTGTAATCTACAAACACTTCTATCTTTGTTTCTTTATCTCGATGTCAGGCATAGTCAATTAGCGTCTCATAATTTCTATTTTGGTTAGTAGTATTATAAATACTTTGAGCACCGATACCAACCGTAGCTATAGAAATAGGTCCTACCCAAGCAAAAGGAGTAATAGTAACCTCAGAAGCATCAACACTTAAGGTGATTCAAGTTCGATTACCTCACTGCATACCCGAAAGATATATCGTGATAGTGCCCGTATCTATACCCGCCCAATCATCATGGAGATACACCTTAAACGGTTCTAATATAAAATAATCATTGTATCTCGTGATATATGCGCCACTATCATCTGTAGGTGCAGTGATTGCTATATTCGCAGATCCATTTGGTCCACAATATGATTTCAAAGTTCCACTTGCTTGATTGCTTGACCGAGGAATCGCTCCATAGTTGAAATGTGTAGAAAAGACATTAGACGGATTGCCAGCACGATCATAGACATATCACGTCATGATGACTTCTTCTTCTGGAAGATCACCAAAGAGCAGTACATTATCAAGAGCATCCCACGTTTCATTCACAGAAAGAATGCCTGTCTCTGCATATCATGTATAGTTTCTGTTCCAGCGATTCCATATAAAGTCATATGGATAAAATACTAATCCCGGATCAGATCATACAATAGCGTCACCTCATGTATAATTAAGAGTACCGGTCAGCGTGACCATATTGAAACTACTACTATCAGGATCCGTCTCGACAGCCACTTGCAAAATAAAAGTAGACAAATCTATTCCAGAGCCATTTAATACCGTCTGGTCATAATTACTTCCATTATCTCGATCTGCAGTCCATGGATCACCATATCCTGTAGAAAATCATCGATCTGGATTTCACGGATCTCTTAAATCAAACTTATATATTCTATCATTAAATTGCGCCCCGGTATAACCATTAAGATGAAAATCCACACCACCTGTGGGAGAAAAAAGAGGGACTGTAGCGTCGAGAAGCGCACATGGACCAAGCGTACCAGAAATATCTAGAGCATACAAGGTCAAATCCGGATTAAATATAGTATAATTATATGTTCAACTGGTCACTATACTCAGATTATGATTAGTTCAATCGTTATATCAACCAGTAAAATCTATTGTCTGATTTCTAAAATATCAACTATTTTGCAAAGTAAATGTTCATCAGATGCGGACTCAATTTAGCATAGAAGTTGTATTCTTTGATCACAAAAACTTCATACAATCCGCTCATGGACAAGCAGTGGTATCTACGGCGACGGCACTTTTAGAAGTGAAATCACTAGAGATATAATCAGTATTCACATTGATATAATTTAACGTAGACACCCATGGAATATAAGCAGTATATCAATTATAGAGATCACCAGAAACTTGGACATGCACAACGGGGTATTCAGCAGGGCAATTTAAATGCACATTTACATGATCTGTATTAAATTTCAATTCCGCAGAATATCCAAAAACATAGCCAATCCCCAATAGCCCAAACACAAAAGATATACATACCGCAAATAGATTCTTTCTAAACATTTTCGGAGAATTATTATTAAAAACTTTTTATTTAATTTTTCTTCTTCTATAAAGAATTATCAATGATATTATGATAATAAGTAATAATAAGAATGAGAGAGAATAATATATGTTAGAGGTTATCCGATTCCAAAGACCACTTTTATTTTTTTGTAATAAAAAATCATCAATTGTTTGATATAATCACATAAGATGTGCCTTTTGGTCAAAATTAGGACTTAACTGATCTCAACTCAAAATAGATAATCCAGGACAGTTACCATCAGCAAAAATAAACTCTTTATTTTCGATTCATTGGAGATGGTCCTTTCATCCAAGCAAATGAACATCCATAAAATCCGTACTATCTCAAACCTTTTGATTTCGGTTGAAATGCAAGGAATTCTTATTTATCTTATCGTTTTGCTGAAGTCTCAAAGTAGCAAATTTGACTAATCCCGTAAATACACCAGGAAATTTGAATCAATATGCAATCAAATTATTTCAATTGGACATAATAGGAAATCATATATTTATGGTATCACCATAAGCATATCATTTTAACATCAATCAACTCAATAAATCAATGTTTATGGTAGATCATTGTACTTCATCCCCGTCAGCATCTATCATGAGATCCACATCAAAAGGGCATCAAACAACTAATAAATTCTCAACAGGTTCCACAATCATTTTTGCAGCAAAAACAGATCCCAAAAAAAGAAACATTCCATATCCAAAAATAATAATTCTTAAACCGTCTTTAAACATAACAAAAGATTAAATGGTATAAAATATATGCTAATTAAAATCATCAAAGAACGTCAGATTTGCCCATGGAGTCGATCTTGTTCTTACAGCATTAAGAGCAAAGTTAGCAACTTGTATCTGCATATCATCTACAGCTATCTGTCCATTTCCATTTAGATCAGCTGGATGATATTGCGCAAATGGCGTCCATGCAGAACCTCATCACAAAACTTCAGTTTTTCATACTCATCAAGTCCATACCTGAAATCCTCAAGAATATATTCTATAATCGACTTGAAACCAAGCCAGCATAGAACCGATATCTGATCAGTTAATTTGTCAATCTTTTTCAGAGGCGATGTCTAATCATCAATTTTGGAAGGTTATCAAATCTCATGCAATCAATCTTAAATCTCATATTGAACCTGATATATTGTCTGTATTTGTAAAGTTAAAAACTCTAGATCAAGTAATTTCAACAGCCATTATAGTACTTAGATCAGATTGTCATTCAAGAATCAATGTATATAAAGTTCCCGGAAAACCAAAGGTGAATTCATCAGCACCGCTAATACCATCAGTCTTTATCAGTCAAGAAAACACAATATCTCATGTCCATGTATTAAAGGAAGATGACTCATATCCACTCACAAAAGTAAATCTAGCTATGATTCATGATTGAGCTCCTTGACTATAATCACGATTTCATGGTATAGCTATAATAGCATACTCAAACGATTTATTTATCCCCGTGACATTTACATACATCTCTCAGGTGTTACCTGCCCTATCAGTATAATAAATATACCCCGTCCGATTATTATTAAACACAATACCTGAATGATAAAGACTATAACCAGTATTGCTATATCCAGTTACATAGGTCACATCAGGACTATTGCTAGCGCCATCTACACCACTATATACATAGACATAAAATTCATCATCTTTTATACTACTCGTATTACCCGTAGCAAACCCCGTCAATGTCAGTGTCGCATGATGACGCTGACCATTTTCTCATGTATATGCTAAGCTTCCGGTGATTTCAGTAGTGATCGTATCTATCCAAAATACATCCACATTGAAATCATACGTATACTTAGTGCCTCATGTTTCATACGTTTGTCCATAGTTTGGATTCATCCCGGTAGTATTGATATCTTTGAAAGTAACAAATCCACTCATATTTCCAGTCACTATAAGTGACTGATTGATTCCAGAAATTCCATTTCCTCATGAGACATATATGTTAAGATCCGTTCAACTAAATCCTACAACATTTGTCATGATAATGATTTTATTTCATGTCAGATTGATTTCTATAGGCAATTTTGTCCATAGATCCCGACCAGAAATTTGCTCAGCAGAGAAAACAGGTCATGCACCAGTAGTATTCAGATCTCACGTATGATAAGCTCATGTCCAATTATAAACGCTTGTTACTATGTAAGGAGGAGTATTATCTATACCAGTTATAGTTATCGGGAAAGTAAGAATACCAGTATTACTTGTACCATTATAATTTGGAAAATCCATTCACGTAACAGTAACTATAAGCGTCTGACAGGAATCAAGCTGAACTCATGAAGCTCAGACAAGTCAGGTAGATGACAAGAGACAAGTATATCACCTATTATTGCGATTCCAAGTCAGAGCATATCACATGTCCAAACTTGTCGATATCGGTATACATAAAAACAAATCAGCATTATTCCAAGTATTAAGAACAAAGCTGGTATTTACTAAAGTTCCTCCGGAATATATTCACCCGTCCTCTCAGGTGAATGCACAAGCTCCGAAAGACACTCAAGAAAGACTCACTTGAATAGTTCCAGAATTTACACCATACTGATTATCTATTCCTGTACTTGTAAGATTAGCAGGAACATAGTTTGCTGGATTAGTCATGGCGCCATTCCATCGATAATGTACTGTATTGTTATATCTATATATGCCTGTAAGAGTATATACATCACTCATCAATCCATCTAGGACATCATATCCAGCAGCAGAAAAATCATGCTCTCCTGTGAAATCATAAATGGTGAATCCTATACCATCCATATAACTCACAGTAGATCAACTCAGATATCCAGTAAATAATGCAGGATCGGTATCTAGAATACAAGGTCTAGCGACAAAATTATAATATCCTGAATTCAAAGAGCCCAATATGTCTATGAAATTGTTAGTAACCCCCGATTGAATATTACTATCATCACCATTCCGCCCTCATGAGAAATAGAAATCTATATATCCGGTTAGATCATTAGTGATCGTCTGAAAATATCGGGTATAATAAAGATTATCAGAATTTCAGCTCAAAATACCGGTAAAACTAGATCGATTAAAAAGTCGATATGTAGATCAGATAGGATAAGTCGACCATCCGAGATCTGTCACGATAGAAGTTAATCATCCAGTTACTATGTATTCACCAGGAGTCACTAATGTTCATATTCATACTCCCGTAAATTGCATAACATCTCAGCTATATATCACTCTCATATCCAGTGCTTTCACGGAAGAATTATCTACATTTACAAAAAAATTGACAGGATATATACAGTGCATACCCAGATCACCAACGGCTGGAGAAAGTGTCATACTTCATGTATTTGCCATACCGACCCCGAAGAAAATGCAAATAGACACAAAAAACAATAGTCACAATCTAGTAATTCCTTTCATAAATGTATCGTAATTGATTAAATCAATCAAAAAAATAATATTGAATTGACAATTTTCTAACATATTTCCCACAAATTGCAAGCAGAACAAGAAAAATTAGAATTGACAAAGAAAGAAATTTTGAAATTATGTTATAGACTTAACGTCTCAAGTTGTTAACTGATAAAGATACTTTCTCTTCTGATAAGAAAAGAAGGCAAGAATAAAGACGACAATGACGATGCCTCACATAAGAATAGCGCTAAACCAGACTACCACTCCCGCGCTCAAATTGTCAATGAAATCATTAGCAGGATATTGAGAATCGAAATCATTATTTTGAAGCAAAACAATCCTTTGATTTTTTTGTTGTTCTATAGCTGCCTCTAGAGCCGTTTTCTGATTTTGCATTTCAGCCAGAGTCATTTGATCACAAAAACCAGAATACACAGGCAAAGTCAAAGAATCGGCACGAGTAAGAACATCATAGGCAGAATTTCCAGACACAACAATAATATTACTATCCCTATCATCAACACCAGGAAGCAAAGAAAAAGAAAGAGTAATAGTATTTGTTCAAGAATCAGGAATCACCATCAGACTGGCAACCTTACCCGATCATCCTACTCCCCATCTAGACATAGTAGACAATAAACTATAGACAAGTTGTCTAGTTCATGAAAATGTTAGAGATGGCATAGTATATGATCTAAACAAAGATCCTTGTCCATCTAAAAATCCAAGTTGAGCTCACTCAAATTCCATCTGCAGATCCATCGCTGTGGTTTCTTGACCTTCCATATCTAACATGACATCAATCTTCTCTGGACAATTAGCAATAAAATGATCCTGCGTTGGTTGATACCATAATCTTGCCGCATATCAACGCGACACAAATAGACATAGGAATAATAGTCAAAATACCAATTTCTTCATAAAGAACACATAAATATAAAAATTAATTTATTCGTGGAAAGTCCCCCTCTCATGCAGCAACATCATCTCATGTCAAAAGCCCTGATAACAAGGCATCTTTAGCGTGTCTCCGAAACCCATTTCTTTGCACATTCTGGACCAAGATGACTTGATCTTTGGAAGTAATGTATCCATTTCTATCAAAATCATAGGTAGCATCTACTTGACCAAAATTTACCGTCAAATGCGAATTGATCAAAGCAAGATCGGAAGCTCCGATATAATCGTTTCCGTTCACATCACCCGCTACCAACAAAGATTTATAACCGCTAAATCATTGAGACTCTGGAAGGTCGGTCATATATACCTTATCATATCGACCACTGCTATATATTCCTTCATCCAAATTAACTCGATGAGTGAAATCAAGTGATCAAGAAGAAGAGAGATCAAAAATTCCAGTATATCATACTGATAAATAGGATTTGGGCTTATAGACAACCATATAACCAGAACCATGATTTGGGAAAGGATATACAAACTGCCCTACCCCCTCATCAGAAAGTAAAAGCGTTCAACTCGCGTTCGCATTACCTACTGTTATTGATCCTATATCATCAGCTATCCAATACGAGATAAATCCACTAAGATAAAAATCTGAGAAACGGAAAGAAGGAATTCATTTCACCATATATTTACTACAGTTTATATCATCTCTGCTCACCAAAAGATCAACAAAATTGGGTACACCAAGAACGACATTGATATCTCATAATCCACGGTCTTGTGCTTCCGTAACAACAACACAACCAAGACTCGTTCCGTCAAAACAATAATTGTGATGGAGGGATATGATTTGCACGATACCAGAATATGCGGGCACTACAAAACTATTCTGATCCCAGACCATGGAAGAAGCAAAACTACTCGTAGCATCATTATAAAAACAAGCAATATTGTTTTCTCCTTCATCAGTCACTGTTTGATCAAACAACATAATTTTTCATGTCATATCTTGTGCAGTCGGATTATGTATTCTTATAAAGAAGTAATCACCAGATCACGCTACGACACTCATATATAAATGTCCAGTTTCTATACCAAATTCATTCAACAATATTCCAGAAAAAAGTCCGAATCATTCATATCAAGCATATGAATACGAGGACAAGTAAAATACAAATACAGACAATCAAAACAAAAGTATCTTTTTCATAGAAACAATTAACATAAAATACATCTCTTGTATATTTTCACATAAAAGTTTCAAGTAAAGAAAAAAAAACAATTTGCATTCTAGTCAAAAATATATACACCCAAAACACCATTTATCTAACGCAAAAAATATATGGAATTCTTGAAGAGAAATATCAAAACAAGCGCACTGATATTACTACTAAGCAGTAGTGTGGGTGCATTAATTTACGCAGCTACAGCTACCTTATCTCTAGATATCGTCTCTGGGGCCATTACCATTTGAGCAGACATTTCTACAACTATCGCTATCACAGTGAATCATTCATCAGATACAGGAGAGTTGCAGATGACGATTGCCACAGGCACATTTGCCATAGAAGACCTGGACGGAATGCATGGATATTATACAACTATTCAAGCAGGGAAACTTTTTCAACAAAATTGAACGGGAACTATTCCTGCAAATTATATAACATACAAAGCAGGCCCGATCATTAAACTTTTAGGCGCCGACAATTCGGATATAAAAATCGGTTCATGAATCAATGGAATATATGGGAACATCTCCACGCCCCAAACATATTTTTACAAAAAAAATGGTCAAGGTACAGGGATCGTAGGTAGATATTCTGATTATCCTACCATAAAAATTACTGTTCCGTCATACACTCCCGCATGAACATATCAATGAAAAATATACTTCATAGTATATAAATAGAAATTACTTCCCCATCCAGTCCACGAATACTTGGTAATCATGTGCCATATCTGCATCAGTCTTCATTTTTTTCTCCGTATTGTTGATTGCATAAATCACCGAAGCATGGTTTTTTCAACCAAAGTAATCCCCTATCTTTTCCAAAGTCCATCAGAAATATTTTTTGGCCAAAAGCATGAGAATCTGTCTTGAAACAGTAATTTCTTTTCTTCTAGATTCAGATTTGAGTTCATTGACTCAGACATTGTAATATTGGGCAACCATTTCCACAAGATTGGAAAAGTTCTGAACACTCTTAGTGTTTGATTGAATAGCTTTTTGTGTTGTATCCATTTCTTGTTCGAGATAATACCCAAGAGTTTTGAGACAAGCGACTACATCATCTCTTGAGATTTCCGTATGGAGTACCTTCTTTCTCGTGATAAGAATATTTAATGCTCATTCAAGTTCTCTCACATTGTCTTTGACATGCTTGGCGATCAATTCAAGATATTCAAAGTCCAAAGACTCAGATTTTATATCAAGTTTTGATTGCAAGATGGCGATTCTGGTTTCGAAATCAGGAGCCTGGATATCAGTGACCAATCCAAGTGCAAAACGGCTTTTGAGTCTAGGTTCTATGTGTACAAGTTCTTTGGGAGCACGATCTGATGACAAGATAATCTGCTTTTTTTTGAGCTGGAAATCATTGAAGATATTGTAGAATATTTCTTGTGTTTTTTCCTTGTCTGCGAGAAATTGAATATCATCAATCAACAGCACGTCCACTTCTTCAAATTTTTTCAATAAATTTGGGAGCTTATTTCCTCTCAAAGCCAAGACAATTTCATCGATCAATTTGCTGGTAGGCAAATACAAAACTACTTTTTCTGGATATTGTTCCATGATTTCATTACCGATTGCTTGCATCAAGTGGGTCTTCCCAAGTCCTACATTCCCATACAGAAACAAAGGATTATAGGTCTGACCAGGATGTTCAGCAGTAGCCTTGGATGCAGAAAAAGCCATATTATTGTTTGCCCCTACCACAAAAGAATCGAACCTGAATACAGGATCAAAAAGGATACCAAAATATTCCGTCAAAGCAGATTTCATAGATTTTTTGATGGTAGGATATTCGGCTTCTTTTACACTATCTTTAATGTTGAGGACTTTTTTGAGATTGATAAGTAGCTCGCTACCACTATTTACAAACCCTGAATAAATAACGAACTTCACAGTAAACTGCGGATTGTAGACAGTATTTATGGCTTCTTTGATAGATTTCTGAAAAAATTTCTTAGCCTGAGTAAGGACAAATTCATTGGGAACGCCAATATGCACGATCTTATCTTTTTCATCGATACCGACGATACCCACCTTAGCCAAAAAAGACAAAATCTTTTTGTGATCTTCTTTCATGCCCAACTGCAAAATCACCTTTTCCCGCAATTCGCGATAAAAAGCAACTTTTTCTTCATCGTACTGTTGTACCATATCCAAGAGCATACCCAAAAACACAGAGAATAAAACCGCACAGACTCAATAACGAACGGTATAATACTGAACACGGTTCAATTTTCAATCTCAGTTCAAGCTTTTGTTTTTGATCTTATCATAACTTGTCATCCTGAACGCAGTGAAAGATATATCCTTCGGTTACACTCAGGATGACAGTGAAAAAAACTGTAAACTGTTCACTGTAAACTGTAAACTATTACCATCCTCCACCACCTCATCCTCCACCACCTCATCACGAACCACCTCCACCTCATGAACCACCAGAAGAGCCAAAGGCGCTTCCACTACCAAAGGCAGACATGCTGGCACTTATACCACTCAACATAGTGGAATGAATAAGTGAATTGCGATAAAATCGAGTATTGTGATAGTTTCTATCATTCAAAAGCATTTCAAATTTCTTGGTCCGCTTAGTTTCTAGACCAAAAGCCACAGCAAAAGGCAAAGTCTTATCAAAGTAGTTAGGATCTTGTTTGAGGAATTGTTTCAATCTAGGCTCCTCTACCGTCTTCATAAACTGTTTAAATCCTTTGATCTGCCCGTAGAGCCTTCTTCATTCAGGAGACTTTTTGTCCATAATGAAATAAAATACAATAGAGATGATCAAAGCTACGAGAATGGCAGGCCCTAGATATGCATAGAGAATGACATATCATCGAACAACAGACGCGCCGACAAACGCCATCGAAAGGAAGAGAATCCCACCCAAAATCCACATAGGTAATTGAGTTTTTTTTCTTTCTTTGAGAGACTCAGGAGTATAAATCTTATTTTCAAAGGCTTCAGTCAGACTTTTGACGATATTCAATAATTTCATTGAAAATGTTCTATTGCGACTACGTGGATCAAAAGAATTGTCAGAAGCAAACATCGCATGAAACAAAGTACTTTGATATGATGGAGCATCTTTTGGCAAATCTTTCAATTTGACGATAGCATATTTGGTATTGGTACCAAAAAGGATTCCCTTCTCTTCCGACTGCTCAATTTTTATATAGCCATTGACTGCTCGATAGTATATTAAGGAAATAAATTGCCTATTTACACATCTCTCATCTACGATTGCTCATGCCAAAGCGGGATCAATATCTACAGGGATATCGTATGCCACAGCGGTAGTCAAAGACTCATCATCGCCATATTCCTTCCACAACCTCAGAAACCGCATAAACAAAAATATAGGCAACAAAAAGGTAAGATAAAAAAATGGATCATTGAGTACCTTATATACTCGCAACATGGTTTCTTGCTTTCTCGCCTCCTCTTTTACAGGATCCAAAACAATAAAGTCTGAAGGCAACTTCACGCCCACCGTCATAGCCTCATATCGATTAAGTTCTCTATCTGGACCACCAATCAGTGTGTGTTTATTTTTCCATTGAGCATTGGGAACCTTATCTGTAGAACCATAATAGCCATAATAAGCAAATCGATCGTCAGTTCACAAAGTCAGATCACCAGGAAAAATTACCTTGAATGAAGCTTTTTTGATGAGAGCTTCTCGCTCACTACCTATGATATTTCGATATAATTCTTGATAGTTGCCAAAGGATCTAATTCCTCCGTATACCTTATAATGAATACTATATTTCTGTTTTCCTGTAATCGTAAAATCAGGTGATCACATCTTGATGACGACATTATCTCCTTCTTTATACGTATCAAATTGATAGCCATCGACAGAAATATCGTAGATATTGATAGCATATTCGCCTCATTGACCATTGTCGTACAAGTACGGTATGGTCCTATATATTCCATGTCTCTCCTCAGAGAAATCTACCGAAATAGTTTCATCGATTTGCAATTCTCCATCTTTCTGGACGTCAATATTCACGACATAATTTTCAATCGTAAACCCACCCAAATCCTGTGCTAAGACGCTAGTACCAAACAAGGATAATGCACCAAACACGAAAAATAGAAACAGTTTTTTCATATTTTTTGGAGTATAAATAAAATCTGCAATCTGAATCCCGAATTCTGAGTTCTGAGTTCTGAGTTCTGAGTTCTGAGTTCTTCTTTTTACATTTTCACTTTCAAATCCTCTTTTTCGTGAGCATTAGCTTCAAAAAATTCTTTTTTTTGAAATTTGAATTGTGCAGCGATTTGATTGCCTGGAAAAGTTTCACACAAGGTGTTGTATTCTCTGACAGTCGCATTGTAATATCTTCTAGAATTTTGAATTTCACTTTCTATGCCAGAAAGTTCTTTCTGTAAATCCAAAAAGTTTTGATTTGATTTGAGATCTGGATAACTTTCTGCCACAGCAAACAATTTTCAAAGCAATCATTCGAGCTTATCTTCGGCAGCAGCCTTATGTGCCAAAGTATGTGAATGACTAGCACTAGTTCTCGCCTCAGTAATCTTCGTCAAAGTATCAGCCTCAAATTTTTTATATCCTTGCACGATTTCTATCAGATTTGGAATCAAATCATGTCTTCTTTTGAGTTGTACTTCAATATCACTTCGTGCATTTTCGATTTTGTTTTTCTTGGTAATAAAGCTGTTGTAATAAGAAATACCTACAATCAAAACGATAGCAACAATAACCCAAACGATAGTCATGGCGAATCAATTAAGAAACTAAAAGAGTGAATAACTAATAGTGAACAACTAACAGTAAATAAAGGAATAATCAACGCGTCTCGGAGACTGTTAGTTATTAGTTATTAACTGTTAACTTACTAAGTACTTTATTTTTTATTTCAGTAGGTAAATGCTGGTGTTTGTGAAGTACATTCATCATGACTTCAATATCATGTGCTTCAAATCCATGCTGAGCAAGCAATTGGTCAATTGAAGCATATGGCATATATGTAGTAAATCTCTCCAAATATTCAATAAAGAATACAAGCAATCATTTATCCTCAAATTCGTGCATTTTTTGAGTTAACATCTGCCTTCCCAAAGAATTTGCCTGATCTTGCATGTGCGCCAACTGTGCAATCAATTTTTTTCTCCTGCGATATTTGACGACAAAATAGATAAGGAGCATGGAAGCTACCAACAAAGAAATAATCACAAAAAATATTTCAAACAACAATTGAGATTGTAATCAAGAAACATTGGGAAATGTAGGCAAAGAAAGGCTTTCCATACTTACAAAAGCAAAAGGATAAACATTCACAACACTACAAAAAGAATCTGAATCTGACTGTACGAAAAGCTAGGTGAACTAGTAACGATCTGCCCTATCATAGTATCCAGATCACGCACTGTATCGATCTGAAAAAAAGTAGCGTCCAAAGCCTTACTTATCACACCAGCAGTCTGACTATCAAAACGAGAGACAACGGGAAGTCATTTCATTTTCATCACCGTGCCATTGGGCAAAGTCGGATTTCATCATTCCTTAGTCCCCACACCAATAAAATATTTTTTAGCTTTATCAAATCATGCCTTCCACGACCCGCGATCCGCGTCCCGCGTTACTGATTTTTCCGCATCCGAAATAAAAATTATTTTTGTATATTCCGTTTTGTTCCCAGAAAAAATTCTCTCAAGCGAAGCTCGGCTGGTTCATCACTCAGGCAAAAGGCCTGTATTTATCTCTTTTACATAATCTAGAAATGTTCCCATATCAGCAGTCAAAGGAATGTATTGAGTAGCCGTTTGCGAGAAAATAGCTAAGCCATAATTTGCTACGCCTCACGCCTCCACCATCTGCGTTATAATTTCTTTCGCTGCATCAAGACGAGAGATTTTCCCTGCTATTCTGTCACCTGAGTTCTGAGTTCTGCCATCTATGTCCCTCGCATTCATACTATACGATACATCCACTACAAAAAGGACATTATTGTCATATACAGTTTTCTGTTTCAACGAAGAAAACAAGAGCACTACTATCACAGCAAAAGCTCAGACAAAAGCCACAATTCTTATGAAACTAAAAGAAGCATTTTTGTTCATTAGAGAAAACGCAATTTAAAGCTGAACAAAATCTTTGATAGAAGACAGTTCTTTGTCACTAAACATGTCAAAATGTGATAAAATCTCATTCACATATCCATCGACAACTAATGTCTGGGCACGATGATAAGATAATCATTTAGCTTGCATATAGAATAATTTTTCTTGATTAATTTTTTCTATTTTTGCACCATGAGAAGCCTGCACATCATGTGATGCAACAGACAAAGAAGGCAATGATGCGACAGAAATATGTTGACCAAAAATGATATTTTCTTCCAACAAATGAGCGACAACCTGTTTGATTCACTCGTGAATATCGATATGCGCATCGACAGAAATCTTACCCCCTTCTCACAGCAAAGAAACAATGCGCTTCTCAACCTGCACAGAAGAATGAGCAATATGAGTAATCAATTTCATATTCATTGGCTCTTTTTCAGAGACAACAAGAGCAAAAAGCTGACAAGAAGAATGCGCTCATACCATCTCAACACATACATCAAGATGAGTGGATTTGGCTACAATAAGATAGGTCAAATGAGAGTTTTCTCATACAGAAAGAGTTTTTTTTCATGATCACAAAGAAAACATATCAATGATATGCATATCGCCCTTCACAGACACATCAACAAAACTATTATTGAGAAACTTCTTCATACAAAAGATTCATAGATAAATAGATTTGATAGATACATAGATTGACCGGCATTTCCTATGCCTCTATATTTCTATACCTCTATATATTTCTATATTTATTTTTCACGTTTAATGATTTCGAGTAATTGTTGAGATTTTGACGTTCATGTGGAAGGAGTTGTCGTGGTTTCTGTTTGAGTACCATCAGTCACAAAACCAAAATCGGTTTCTGTATCAGCGTAGTCACCAGAAGAAAGCGTATCTTGAGGGATCTGATTTAAGTCTTGTTCAAAAGTAGGATCATATACATCCACACCAGTTCAAAGCTCCAAGTCTCAACTTCCAAGTTCTACATCTCAGGTACCAGGAACTAGTAACTCGTCACTCGTCACTGTGTTCATCTCCCCTCGGAAAATTCATCCGATGCCACCCTGTTGTCGAGCCTCAGATCGACTTTTTTGATTGAGAGATTGAATATATGCTTGGGCATTTCGATTACTTTTAGCCAATCATATAAGAAGCAATAGTGCAATACCTGCGAGCAAAAGCCACAATACATATCTAAAAATTTTTCATAGAATCTTGTGCATTTGTATTTTTGTTTAGAGATAAAATAAAACGCCGGGACTTCCAGAAGAAGTCCAACATTGTTTTTATCCAATAGGAATTTCAAAAATCCTATTGGATAAAATAACATGCTTTTTATAATTATTGCGTATCATATATCAACGAGAAATCATGAGAAATCTTCTCCAAAAAAGGTTTGACAAACAACATTAAGATATGTATACATTACACATTGTGTTTTACATCATACATTTTGTAAAATGAAGAAAATAGTATTTCTTATAGTAAGCCTTTTGGCAATTTTGGGAATGGGTAATGCCGTTTCTGCATGTGAAGAGATAGATTTTGATTCAAATGGAACACTTTGTGTGGATCTAATCAAAGATGGAAATACCTACGATCTTGATGTTGACTACAGCGACCTTTCGATATCTCATAGTAATGCGTATTACTATGTATTACTGCCAAACAAAAAATCTAGCAGCAAAACAAGTGGATGAGGACTTCTCTCATCGAGACTTACAGATAGCAATTCAGAATTTAGCTATAACTACAAAACATATAACGGATATGACAATGAGACCAGACTAATAAAAGTCTATGCTATCATCGGCAACGAAGTAAGAAGCACAGAAGTCTATTATGATTTCTACAATGGAGAACGATGAGATGACAATAATGACGATAACGACAATGATAATTATTCAAATGGCGATCTCGATAATTTCTACATCACACTCAGCGATTCAACTCCAGCAGAAGATGACGAAGTGACATTGAATATAAAAGCCCGCGACGATTCTAACGACACATTGTCAGATTACGATGGTAGCAATGCAGAAATTACCATAGAATATAGGACATCATCAAGCAATACTCGAAGAGACGCAACATCTAGCCAAGTAGCAATAGATGATGAAACGCCTTCATTTAACAACGGTAGTGCATCAACACACATTACTTTCAAGTATGAATATGAATATAGAATCACCGTAACTGACAACGACGACGAAGATATCAGCGACTACAAAATAGTTGATGTGGGTGGATCGTCTTCAAGCTCTAGTTCAAACGAAGATCTTGATAATTTCTACATATATCTTAGCGACTCTACTCCAGCAGAAGATGACGAAGTGACATTATATCTTAGAGCACGTGACAATGACAATTATGTCATCACCGATTACGATGGTAGCAATGCAGAAATTACCATAGAATATAGGACATCATCAAGCAATACTCGAAGAGACGCAACATCTAGCCAAGTAGCAATAGATGATGAAACACCAAATTTCAGCGATGGGTATACGTCTACAGATATCACTTTCAAGTATGAATATGAATATAGAATCACCGTAACTGACAACGACGACGAAGATATCAGCGACTACAAAATAGTTGATGTGGGTGGATCGTCTTCAAACTCTAGTTCAAATAATGACATCGATAATTTCTATGTAACCAACAGCGATAGCTCTCCTGACACAAACGAACGAATAGATCTCACTATAAAAGCTCGCGACGATAGCAATCGAACAGTAACAGATTATACAGATGATGTAGATTTTGTAATATATTATAGAACATCTTCATCGAGAGCGTGGACCAAAACAACTTCTTCAAATTATTACACTATATGATCCAGCTATATCAATGGTTATGATTTTTCATCCTCAGATTATGGAATTGTCACACTTGATAACTTCATAAAATTTAAACAAAAATATGAGTACAAGATAGTTGTGCAGGATGCAAATGATGCAGATATCAACGGATACGCACTCTTTGATCTACGCAACCAAGATAGCGACGTGAATGGATTTAGCGTAACAGAGCTAGAGGCATTGACAAAAATATATAATACACGAAATAGAATGATCAGCAATCTCAAAAGCGATTATCCAAGATTAAAAACAAACAACACATGGATAGATATGTCCGACGAATTATATGACAATATGAAAGATGTAGTTAACGATGCAAGCAACAAACAGTTCAGCGATTATTCGGAGTATCTCGATGCATTCAAAGATCGATATCAATACACCATCGATCATAGATAATTATCTTATTCACAAAAAATATTTATTTCTAATGTATTCCAATGGTTATTAAAAAAAAATCAACAAAACAACAAACTTCCGCAAAAGGGAAAACTAATCGCGGAAGACCGAGAAAAGAATTTAAACCAAAACACGTAAGGGAATGAAGTCCAGCAAAGCTGGGCAAAAAAATGCAAGAACAGACACCTACGCCAGCAATCGTAGAACACAAAATGCCTACGCGCGAAAGAATTTTGCGTATACCAAACAAGGATAAATCAATCTTTTATCTTTTCATTTTTTCTATCATATTATTTTTGTGTTCGTTGGTAATATCGTTTCTCAAAAAAGATGACATCAAAAAAATCGAGGAACTAACAGGAAATAACGAAACCAAAATCATAGAAACGCAAAAAGTAGAAGAAACACCAGAGATGAAAATATCGTCAGTACTACAAACAGTAGAAAATATGTATCTTGCAATAAATAGTAAAAGTTTTGGAGATATCCCAAGTTACTTAGATAGTAATCTCAAAAATAGCAATACTATCAGAACATATTTCAATGCAAAACGACTCACAAGATTCACCAATAATATCAAAGATGGCACACTTGCGCTAAGTGGGATTCAACAAGAGCAGCTCAAAGACTACAGTCGAAAAGTAACTTATGCACTATCATACACACTCTTAGATGGCCAGACATTCACAGAAAATCGAAATGCAACTGTCGTAAGAAAAAATGATGAATATAGTGTCGCAACATTGAAATGCGAAACGACAGGATGTTCAAGAATGCCATTTTTCAACCCAGGAAAATATAATATGAAATAAACGATACACGGCAAACGGTTAATGTGCTACATTTCGGCCGTTATCCATTATCCGTTTTACGTTTAACTCATTTGTTATGGAAATCGAAAACATAGTCGCACAAGCCAAAGAAGATATTACAAATTTTCGTAAACAACATCCAGATTGAATTGTTATTATTCGATGAGCAACAGCTACAGGAAAGAGTAAACTTTCTGTTCTTTTGTCAGAATTTTTTGATGTCGAAATCATCTCTGCAGATAGCAGACAAATTTTCAAATACATGAATATCGGCACAGATAAAGTATCGGCAGAAATCCGCCAAAAAATCCCTCATCATCTCATCGATATCGTCAATCCCGATGAACGATATACCGCAGGTCAACGACAAAACGATACAAAGAGAATCGTAAAGGAAATCCTTTCGAGAGGGAAATTGCCGATGATCGTGGGAGGCACAGGACTCTACATCGACACTATCTACAAAAATTTTACCATGCCATCAGCCAAACCGAATCCCAAACTTAGAGCAAAACTGTATGAACAAGAAGAAAAAGAGCCTGGTTTTCTACATAAAGAACTAGCAAAAATAGATCCGCAGGAAGCTCAAAAGATACACTACAAAAGCACCAGATACCTCGTCAGGGCACTGGAAATTTTTCACACCACAGGAGGCAGAAAATCTGAAACCTTCATCCAGCAAGACGTCGATCAACCCATCCTCATGATAGGCCTTTGGAGAGACAAAGAAGAGACCAATAAAAGGATAAATACAAGGGTAAAACAAATGCTTCAAGAAGGTTTGATTGATGAGGTAAAATGATTATTGGCAAAATGATACACCTCTGATCTGCAATCTATGCAAGGCATCGGCTATAAGGAAACAGTCGAATACATAGAAGGCGACAGTCCAGCAAGGCTGGGCAAATATGATCTAGAAAAACTTGAAGAAAATTTAAAAAAAGCTACGCACCACCTCGCAAAAAAACAAAGATCGCGATTTCGTAGATACATAGCCGAATGAAAGGCCACACCCAAAAAGAATGTGACCTACAAAGTATTTGAATTATAATCATAAAATTCCCAAAGTTCTGCAATCTGAGTTCTGAATTCTGAGTTCTACAATCCCTCCTCTATTGCCTCATACACCTCTTTCATAAATTCCTTATCCGTATCCAATCATTCTTCTTTGATAAAATCCATCAACTCCTGGATTCTCTTTTTTTGACCCTGCAACTTTTTTACCTCATCTTCATCGACGACAGCAATAGGCGCAATCGCTTCATCTTCGTCTTTTTTCTTTTTTTGAACTACCATGATTATTACTAAAATTATAAATTTATTTTTTGTACTAGGTACTTTGTACTAGGCACTAGGAACTAATATCTATAATGTTCCGCCTTAAATGGTCCATTAACGGGTACGCCGATATAGTCAGCTTGTTTTTGCGACAAAGTATCAAGCTTCACACCGATATGTTCAAGATGTAATCTTGCGACTTTTTCATCGAGATGTTTTGGTAACATATATACCTTGTTTTCATATCTTTCTGGATGTAATCGAAGTTCGAGCTGAGCGAGCGTCTGATTGGTAAACGAATTGGACATTACAAACGAAGGATGACCTGTTGCACATCACAAATTTACCAATCTTCCTTCTGCCAATACGATAATATCTTTCCCATCGATAGTATATTTATCGACCTGCGGTTTGATATTTATCTTGCTCGCACCATAATTGGCATTGAGCCATGCCATATCGATTTCACTATCAAAATGTCCGATATTGCACACGATAGTCTTGTCTTTCATCGCTTTAAAATGTCTATCAACTACGATATCCACATTTCCTGTGGTAGTGACGACGATATTTGCTTCTTTCACTGCTTCATCCATAGTCTTTACTTCATAACCTTCCATAGCCGCTTGCAAAGCACAGATAGGATCGACTTCAGTTACGATAACTCTCATATTTGCATTTTTCAATGACTCAGCAGATCACTTTCCTACGTCACCATATCCAGCAACAACAGCCACCTTTCCGGCGAGCATCAAATCTGTTGCTCTTCTGATAGCATCAACCAAAGACTCTCTACATCCATACTTATTATCAAATTTTGATTTTGTTACAGAATCATTGACGTTGATTGCAGGAAGCGGAAGCGTACCTGCTTTCATTCTATCATATAATCTATGCACACCAGTAGTAGTTTCTTCTGAAAGTCACTTGATGCCAGCTACAAGTTGCGGAAACTTATCCAAAACCATATTGGTCAAATCTCATCCATCATCAAGAATCATATTTAAAGGAAGCCCCTTCTCTGAAGGAGAGGGGGTTTGGGGGTGAGGAAAAAACAAAGTCTGTTCGATACATCGATTAAACTCTTCTTCATTCATACCCTTCCATGCAAAGACAGGAATACCTGCTGCCGCAATAGCTGCTGCTGCATGATCTTGCGTAGAAAAAATATTACAACTTGATCGTGTAACATCTGCTCACAAAGCCTTGAGCGTTTCAATCAATACTGCAGTCTGGATAGTCATATGCAAACATCCCGCGATACGTGCTCACTTCAACGGTTGTGATGGTCAGAATTCTTTTCTTAAGCTCATCAAACCTGGCATTTCTGCTTCAGCGAGTTCGATTTCTTTTCTTCCCCAATCAGCGAGAGACAAATCTTTTACCTTGTACTGCCCTTCTTTAAAATCCATGATAATATAATTAAAAATTTAAAATACATCACAATTTACTTTATTTAGAATTTAGAATTTAGAAGCTAGAATCTAAAATAGAATAGTCTGACTATAGGTTTCTTGAAGTTGTCTTTCTACATCTTGTTTGGTAAAATGATGGTCCAATGTCCCTTGTGAAGCCACGACAAAAGAAGCAACTACATTACCTATTTTTGCAGCATCTTCCCATGACAATCATTTAGCAAGTCCTGCAAGCAAACCAGATCTGAAACTATCTCCAGCACCCGTAGGATCGACAACATGCTCTACTTTTACTCAAGGAACGATTACTTCTCATTGTTTATCCAAGAGACTCACACCATTTTTACCCAAAGTGATAACAATTCTTTCGAGCATATTTAAGAGATCGTGTTGTTGTAATCAGGTTTTTTCCAAAATCCATCCAAATTCATATTCGTTACAAATAAGATAATTAGCAGTTTGTAGAGCAAAAATGAGGTCTTCTTTCTCAAATAAGGTCATTGCTTGACCAGGATCAAAAAAACATTTGATATCATTCGAATGACATTCCTTGAGTTGCATCAACATAGCATCTTTGGCATTGGGTGCTATGACCGCATAAGAAATAGTGCTCGTAGGCACATGCTGTTCACCTGCCTTCATAAGCGCTCATGGATAGAAATTGGTGATTTGATTGTGTTGACTATCGGTAATGATATATGCACATGCAGTAAACAAATCAACATCTTTCAAAAGATACGAATAATCAATATACGTAGCCAATTTTTCTTCTGGGACAAAATCTTTTCCTACAGCGGCAAGCATAATAGTTTCATCTTTGAGTCAAAGCAAACCTAGATTGTATGCTATATTGTGCGCAGTTCCTCCACTACTTTTTTGCAATTGAGAAATAGTAAATCCAACATTCAGATTTTCCAGCTGATCCTTAAGGATATGCTCAGAAAATTTTCCGTCAAATTTCATAATATAGTCATATGCTACTGACCCACTCACCAAAATCTTTCCCATCACAATACACAACAAAATATAAAAGTTTACACGAATTCTTTATCGACCGTTTATCTATTGTTTTTAATTGAGCAAATAAATTCGAATAACAAAAAACGTTGCAATCATAAGCCAAAGCGCATAGGGAAAAAGTAAATATGCTGACCATCTAGATCTCTTCCACACAGCAAGAATCATGAGAACAGTAACAATCCACAAAAGAATCATTTCAACAATGGAAACAATAATTCGATGTTTCACAAAAAACAACCAACTTCGCAAGATATTTAAAATGATATTGTCGACAAACAAACTAATAGCGATACCAAATGTTTTGTCATGTTTTGACTGAGTCCAAAACAAGATAGTAGAAATAGCGCCAAGAACAAAAATAACAGTTCGCACCATACCGATTACCAAACCACTAGGATTCCATGAATGAAGGCGTAAGGTAGCATACCAATCCATTCCTTGTCCTGTAAAGTACTGACCAATCAGCGCCACTGCAATAACGATTGCAGGAACAATAACATAACGCTTTTTCATATTATTACGATAATAATAAATTAAATCCAAATCTGAATACCACACACGTCTTTTACATTTTTTATGCACTCAAAATAAATCCAATTTTGTTGTAAACGTCTTCAATTTTTTTCTTTGCGATATCATTTACGATCTTGGCGTTTTTATCGAGAATATCAAGGATATCTTGATCAGAGATAGAGGCATATTTTTTTTGGATCGGTTCGAGCAGTCACATAATTTTCTCAAACAAATAATCTTTTGCGTCCTTATAAGAAAGTCAACCAGCAAGATATCTTTTTCTCAATGCCTCATCTTCTTCTGGTGTGAGAAATAATTTGCAAAGATTGTAGACGTTACATTCGTCAGGATTTTTCACTTCTTCGATTCACAAAGTGGCAGTAGAAATTTGTTTTACTCTCTTGAGAATCGTTTTTTCATCATCAAGGAGTCAAATATAATTGTTATATGATTTGCTCATCTTGCGACCATCGATACCGAGGATGGTACCTACTTCAGGTTTGATATATGGCTCAGGAATTTTAAATGTCTCGCCAAACTGTGCATTAAATTTCATAGCAATATCTCTAGCGTATTCTACATGTTGCTTTTGATCTTTACCCACAGGCACGATATCCGTATCATACAAAAGAATATCGGCAGCCATCAAAATAGGATAGGTAAACGCACCTATATTCATTTCTTTCGCCTTTCACTTATCCAAAGCTTCTTTGTATGTATGCATTCTCTCCATAAATCACATATGAGTGATACATCACAAAACTCGATTAAGTTGGGCATGTGCAGGAATATCAGCAGGATTATAAATCATAAATCTTTCCAAGTCAGCCCCACATGCAGCATACAACTTCAATACATTGATGCTGTTTCTTCTCAACTCTATAGGGTTTTGAACTGTATTGAATGAGTGCATAATGGCAAGAAACAAAAAAATTTCTGCATCAGGAAATTGCTCAGCAAGCTGCAACATAGGCCTGACAGCACCAAAATAATTCCCGATATGTAGTTGATCGCTCGTTGCTTGCAATCAGGTCAATATTCTTTTTTTCATAAAAAAAATTACGCAATAAATATATACAAATTGTTTTTACGGTTTTGGGATTTTAATTCAACTTCATATTGAAATAAAAAATAGCTTAGATATACTCAAATCACGAGCAATTTTCATCGTATTTAATCTCTTACATTATAAAAATGTTCAACAAAAAATTCTGAGCACCAATCACATTTTTTACATTTTTTACATTTTTTACATTTTTTACGGTTAATGCCGAATCACAAATCGTGATCGACCCTGTCACACACACCATCTCAATCGTCACATCAGGAACAACAACGAATACGGGATGAAATATTACAAGTGGTAGTATTCAAACATGAAGTACGGGGTCCGGACTAGTCACTAGTAACCCGCTTGCCCTCGAGACGTCGGGGTCACTCGTCACTGTCTATACAGGGACAGAATTTGAGCAAGCACTTGCGTGGATGTTTGAAAACGGACTAACAAGCTATGGAACCAAAACGACATTTAGACCAACTGATTTTCTTACGAGACAAGAAGCAGCAAAAATAGTCGGACAGGCGTATGCGGTATTGTGATATACAAAAACCGTAAAAAATACTTCTTGTACGTTTAGTGATGCATCGATCGTAGAAAGCACACTTGTCGATCATGTAAAAAACGCGTGTGCACGAGGACTTTTCAAATGAGCACAGTGAAAATTTCTTCCGACAAAATCACTTACTAGACCAGAAATTATGGCAGTACTCATGAGAATGTTTGAATGATCTACATCATTTGAAGGAAGCAATCCACGACGAAGCGATTATTATCTCAAAGCAAAAGCAATCGGACTTACCACAGTAAATAGCCAAGCAGCATTTGATACGCCAATTACTAGACAAGAAATGGCAATTTACATCTACAGACTGAGAAATATCGTCATCAATCAGACAGCAAAAGCTAACGCACTCAACAAAATAAATCAATTGAATCAGACTAGCACAGGAGAAGATTCATCACAATTGACAACTGACTTTTCAGCGCTTGCAGGATCCATCAGCGTAGATAAAGATCCAGAATTATTGGAAGCAATCAGATGGATGAATGACAACAATCTAACAAGTTACAAGACCATTCAAGAATATCTTCCCTTTGAAGTTTTGACCAGAGAACAAGCAGCGAAAATCCTCTACATGTTTTCAGAAATATATAATTTTGCATCTACCACAAACACAGATTGCTCATTTACAGATACAAACACTGCAGATCAGACACTAGTAGGATATATAGAGAATGCATGCAAGGCAAGCATCATGAAAGGGACAAACGGAAAATTCAGCCCCAAAGCAACCATTAAAAAGGCAGAATTTGTGACTGCGATGATCAGAATGTTTGAAGGAAAAAAATTGGATGAAACAGGTACACCACGATGGAAAAATTACTTTCAAAAAGCCCAGGATATGGGCATCGTTTCACCAGCAGATGCCATCACCTTTGAACAAGCAATCACCAGATATGAAGTAGCATTATTCTTGTATAGATTTAAGGTAAAATATCAGATGCTCAACGCGCTCAATACTAACAAACTCAATAATGAAATTATAAACACTGTGCCAGGATCTATCAAAACAGGAAGCAACCCCGACCATTCGGGGCAAGAAGCAAGCGTGTATATCGACATGAACTCTATCCAAAATGGTAATTTTGAAGTAGGATATTTTGAAGTTTTTGGAACAAGATACAAAGTCGTAAAATCTTCGACAGAAAAATATTTCTCCAATAATTTTGTACGATACAGTGATGTTTTTGATATCGCAAGCGAAGAAAAAATCGGAACAATGAATCTGATCGTAAGTAATGGATACACCATCGACGGTACTATCAGATTGCCAAATCACGACTATACACTCTCACAGCTCACCGAAACAAATGCATACTACAAAATAAAACAGATTAAGTAATTATTCAATTACAAATTGAAGATTACAGATTTGTTGCAATAATTTGTAATTTGTAATCTGCAATCATGCAATCAATTAATTTACATGATAACTAGGAAGATGGAAATAAAGAAAATTAACACTGATAAGCTATTAAACATTAATACAAATTGAAGACCAGACAGTTTTGAGCATTTTATTGGGCAAGAGCATATCAAAGGAGTGGTAAAAACCGCAATCGATAGCAGTAAAAAAAGACAGTCACACATGGGACATATGTTATTTTCTGGTCCCAGTGGATTTGGAAAAACAACAATGGCACACATCATTTCCAAACAATCCAACACAGGCATCAAAGCAGTGACCGGCTATGCAATCAACAAACCATCAGACATCATCAGTATTCTCAACATCCTCGAACCAGGAGATATTTTGTTCATCGATGAAATTCATAGACTCAAACCCAATATCGAAGAAGTGCTCTATATCGCGATGGAAGATTTTGTCATCGATATGGTCATGCCAGAAGGATGAAATGTCAGAGTTCCCATCAATCCTTTTACCCTCATCGGAGCGACGACCAAATCCGAAAGTCTCAGTCAACCGATCAAAAATAGATTCGTCTACAACTTTCATTTCATGGGGTATACCCAAGACGAAAAAGAGATCATCATCAAAAAATATCTCGATAAATATGAGATTAAAACTACTCCTGATGTCATCAGAAACATCGCCCAAAAAGTCGATGCCGTACCGAGAGAAATTCACAATCTCTGCATCAAGATTAGAGACTTCGTGATAACAAAATCGCAAGAAAAAACACTGACTACTAAACTACGAGAGGATTTTCTCACGCACAGCCAGATAGAAGAAGGCGGCATGACTCCTCTGCACAAAAAATACCTAGAAATTCTCCGCGAAGCCGACAGACCCATGGGGGTCAAAGCCATCGCCGTCCAACTCGGCATCAACGAAAAAGCCGTGGAAGAAGATGTTGAATCCTTACTTCTCAAACTTGGCAAGATTGAAAAATCAGCAGGTGGAAGGATTTTAGTTTAAAAAACATCTCATGTCAAACAAACTCTCCAAATCCACCTATGAAAATTATCCACGATGGATAGTTTTGCTTTCAAATATCAATACATTAGCAATTTACATCATTGGGGCTGCTATTATTTTTCACATAGGACTTGCCTGGTGCATCATATATATCATATATATTCTCTTTCTAGAACTGAAACTCCTCCAGAAAAGCTGCAGAAACTGCTATTACTATGGGAAATATTGTGCATTCGGAAAATGAAAATTAAGCGCACTGCTGTATCCCAAAGGAAATCCTCAAAAATTCCTCAAGAAAAAAATAACTCGAAAAAATCTTATTCCTGACGCTTTAGTTTCTCTCATTCCCATCATCATAGGCATCATACTCCTGACGTACCATTTCGATCGATGGATAACAATAGGAATAGTGATAATTATAGCATTGACCACACAAGGCAATAACTGCATCAGAGGAAAGTTGGCATGTACACATTGCAAGCAAAGAGAACTCGGATGTCCAGCATCACAGTTATTTGATAAAATAAAAAAATAGTATTTATTTTTTCATCGCACTCATGAAAACAAAACCCTCAAAACTCCTCTTCCGAAGCCCAAGAATCCTTGCAATCTTCTTCATCCTTTTTCTCACTATGTTTTGATTTGATATGTTTGGAACAGGAGAAAGTATTCGGATCCAAATAGGAGGATTTCTTATGCATTCCATTCCATCATTCATTTTGATAACCATACTCATTATCAGCCGAAAACATGAGATAGTTTGAGCCATCGCATTTATCCTCGCAGGCCTAGGATACATCACCATGACGGCGATAAATGCACCACGATACCTAGCCATTTCCCGATGAATGATCATTGCGGGCCCTGTGATACTCACGGGGATATTGTTTTGGCTCAACTGGAAAAACAAACAAAAAAAATAAATTATTTGATGTTCAGGTGATGGAACCCTGCTAAAGCAGGGCCTTGCTTAAGCAACGGTTGGTATACATGTACCCCGCAGTACTGCGGGGCGTATGGAGAAATCCTTGGGGGTTCGAGTCCCCTCCTGAGCAATTTATCATAATAGTAAACATGCAAGATTTTCTCCATCCCTATTGAGAACTTGATGTTCTAGGACGATATGGCAAAGTCGTGCCCTATCTCAAAACTTTTCTCGACAAGAAAGATCTCGCCACCAAAATCATTGGGCTAAATTTCACTCTCCTCAAAAGAGGGACCGTACTCCCTTTTTTGCACCTCCAAGACTTGGAAATCATCGACGAACACTTTCTCCAACTCAGAGCGAAACATCATCTCAAAGACGTCAAAAAACAACTCAGCGAGAAACAGATTCTCATCCGACAATATTTTTTCCCCCGCAAACTCATCAACTTCTTTTATGCCTGCAACAACGAATACGGCACCGCTATCGACAGAATTTTTATCGATATCGATAGACAAGGCAATTCTGCTGATGATGCAAGAAAAGTAGCACTCGAACTCATCAAGACAATCAAGTCGGACAAGACATTCCCTCTAAAATACAAAACAATAATCTTACGAACCTGATCCAGTTTTCACGTTTACCTCATGCTTTCCAAACCGATCGATCATGAATTTTATGATACCTATCTCAGCTACGGAAAGAAAAAAGAGAAAAGCTTCATCAACAAACGAGCCACAGAAATAAGCTGAAAAATAGAACTTACCGTCCTAGGCGCACATGCCAGGATAAAAAATTCGCTCATCCTCGATACCAGCAATACTCCACCAGGCAAGCTAGCGAGAGCACCATTTTCGTTGCATATCAAAGATAGCAAAACCATAGACGGCATATGCGTTCCCGTCAGCGAAGAAGAACTGACAGATCCCAAATTGATTTCCAAACTTCAAAAACTCACCCCAGAACTCATCTGGAAAAATATCGATCATTATACATCATTACTCAAATAATTTTTTGACAAATTTTCAATTATGAGTATAATGGTTTCATGGACAAAAATATCGAAAATAGCACAAGTCAAAATCCAAATCCGATCAGAAAGAATAAACGATCAAAATTTTTTCATAAAATAGCTTTTCTCGGACTCGACGATAAGATGAAAACTGAAGTAGCTGAAGAAATCGTAGAAGAAGGAAATTTTGGAAAAATATATCGAGTACAATTAGTACTTTCCAGCATCATCTGCACCCTGTGACTTCTCATAAATTCCGTTCCCGTAATCATAGGAGCCATGCTCATAGCGCCGATCTTATTGCCGATCAAAACGCTAGCTTTTTCTATCACGACGGGAAATAGACACATGTACAATAGAGCAATAAAATTTGCTGTTTTAAGTATCGTATGATCCATACTTACCGCCATTATTATTACCTATTTAACCCCCCTTGCCAAACTCACACCCGAAATCACCGCAAGAATATCGCCGACCTTGATTGACTTATTCATCGCACTGGCAAGTGGAATCATAGCATTTCTCTCACTAGGATATAAAAAATTACGAGAAAACCTCGCAGGAGTAGCTATGGCTACCGCATTGGTGCCACCACTTTGCGTGACCGGCATAGGATTGATATTTACCAATATAGAAATCGCCAAAGGCAGTTTCTTATTATTTTTGACAAACTTTTTCGCCATCATCCTCGTAGGGATTATTATTTTTTTTATCTTCGGTTTCTTTTCCAAAGACAATAAAGGGAAAGAACGCAGCATCTCTACGATCATCATCACCTTCCTCATCATAGTAGCTATTGCATTCCCACTTACAGATTCGATGAAAGGCATAGCCGATGACATAAAAACAAATCAGATACTTCAACAGACAAGTAAAGATTTCTTAAAAAGCATAAATACAGATATCGCAGTAGAAAATATCAATTATCAAAACATAGATGCAGACAAAATTCGCGTAAACATCAAGATCGACGTGCCAAATACCATCCTCATCACTCAACAAGATAAAGATGATTTTTCTAGAGTGCTTGCAGCATCCACACAAAAGTCAGTAGAACTAGATGTAAATATAGTCAGCATTTCTTCCGTATACATAGAACAAAAAAAACAACCCTCCAAAGAAGAAATACTTCAAGACAATATATGAGCATATATCTGAGTATACACTGACATTCTCATCGTGGAAACCAAAGTAGTATACTACAATGAGTCTCAATTGCTCTATGTAAATCTTTTTTCTCAAAAAGAACAAGATCAAGAAAAAATACAAAAAGATATCGAAGAAATCACCCAGAAAGTACTGGGAAAAAATGCCATTGCGATAGTATTGTGGCATCAAAATGGCAACACACCTGAAACACTAAGTGGAACGATCACAAACACCTGAGATATGCAAAAAGAAAAATATACCACAGAAATTAAATCATTTTTACAGACCAAATTATGAAATACTCAGATAGAAAATATAAACATTTCTTGATCACGACTTAGTGGAGATACTATGATCATAAATTTGAAACTCTCTTCATGACTATCGACAAAAGAAATGAGCGCCACGCTAAAAGACATCAAAAAACAGCTTGAAACGCTCTACAAAAAGAAATTTCAACTACATACTCAAATTTCTTTCTTTACAGAAATTGACAGCAAATAATCCTATGAGAAAGTGATATTTCCTTTCATCCCTCCTCCACCATATTCCGAAACATCGGAATCATCTCCCGATTCTACTTTTCTAAATTCTCTCTTGGGCCTAGGAATGGCAGAATCTCAAGTGTCAGATTTCATCGATAAAGAAACTTTTTCCCTTTCCGGCTCGATGCCGATCACCTTCACTTTGACCTTCATACCTACAGAAACTACATCTATAGGATTATTTACATAATAATTTGCCATCTGAGATTTGTGGACGAGTCCATCATTGTGAAGCCCGATATCTACGAACGCACCAAAGTCAGTGACATTCCTCACCACTCCATCCAGTTCCATACCCATCTGCAAATCTTTAAAATCCAAGACATCAGATTTGAAACTCGGTGGTTCTACATCATCACGAGGATCCAGTCCAGGTCTTTCAAGTTCAGCCAAAACATCTTTCAAAGTCTCCAATCCGATTTCATATTTTTCAGATCGATCGTATATTTTTTTCTTATCAATTTCTCAGATCTTCATAGGCAAAACCAACTTTTTCTTATCTACGCCAAATTCATTTTTGATCAGTTCATAGACTTGTTTGTGAATTTCTGGATGGATACCCGTCGCATCCAGAGGCTCTTTTCCTCACTTGATTCTCAAAAATCCTATCGCCTGTTCATAGGCTTTGGGACCGACTCCTTTCACTTTTTTGATCTGCGCTTTGGATTCAAATTCTCCATGTTCATTTCTATAGATCACCATATTTTTTGCCAAAGCGGGCGTAAGTCATGCGATGTATTGGAGCAAAGGATAACTCGCCGTATTCACGTCCACACCCACAGAGTTTACCGTATCTTGTACCTTTTCATCGAGTTTTTCTTTGAGAAATTTTTGATCTACATCATGTTGATATTGCCCTACTCCGATCGCCTTAGGATCAATTTTTGTCAGTTCTGCAAGCGGATCTTGGACTCTATGCGCGATACTGATCGCCCCTCTCACCGTCACATCAAGTGTCGGATATTCTTCTTGGGCAAGTTCGGATGCCGAATATACAGATGCTCATGACTCACTAGTAATCATGTATTTAACAGTCAACTTATTTTTTTTGATAAAATCAGCAACAAATTTTTCTGACTCTCTCGATGCCGTTCCATTTCCTATCACGATCAGATCGATTTTGTATTTTTCTATCAATTCTTTCAAGGTCTTTTCCGATTCAGCGATTTTATTTTGTGGTTCCGTAGGATAAATGACCGTGTTGTAGAGAAATTTTCCCGTTTTATCCACGATGGCAAGTTTACAACCAGTCCTAAACGCCGGATCAAAACCAAGCACCGTCATGCCTTTTACCGGCCCCGTCAGCAAAAGATGTTTCATATTGTCACCAAACACCTTGATCGCAGCCTCATCAGCTCGATGTTTTTTGTCAGATCTGATCTCTCTTTCGAGCGATGGTAATAACAATCTATCAAGTCCATCTTGGATGGCTTCCTTGAGATATTCTACACAAGTATTGGCCTTTGCTGGTACAAAAAATTTCTCAGCAGATGCGGTAATTCTCGTTTCTGAAAGGTTTAATTTGACACTTAATTGCTTCTCGTTTTCTGCTCTACTTACAGCGAGATAAGCATACGAAGGCATTTCAGAAAGTTTTTTGCTATATTCTTTATAGATTTTGTAGACACCATTTTCTTCAAATTTTTTGGTAGCCTTGGTAGCGAGGATAGCATTGGTCTGCTCATAATCTTTGATTTCCTCTCTGAGATCGGCATGATCAGACACGTCTTCTGCGACGATATCTTTGGCTCACTGGATAGCCTCTTTCACATCCTTCACCGAAGTCTTTTCGTCACCCGTATCCTTCACATATTTTTGAGCCTCAGCTTCAAATTCTTCTTTGGTCAATTCAGCCTTTGCGAGGATTCTACCGAGTGGTTCCAATCATTTCGCCTTGGCGATAGTCGCTTTGGTATTTTTCTTTTCCTTAAATGGCCTATACAGATCTTCTACTCTCGCAAGGGTATCGGCTTCCATGATTTGCTTTCTAAGCTCCTCCGTCAACAATCCTTTCTCATCAATCAAGCGGATCACATCGAGCTTTCTGAGTTCGAGATGTTTGGTGTACATATAGATATCATTGAAGTCTCTCAACTGCTCATCAGTCGCCCCTTCCGTCATTTCTTTACGGTATCTGGCAATAAATGGGACAGTATTCCCCTCATCCAACAAGGCAATAATACTGCTGATGATCGAAGTCTTCATGCCGGTTTTCACCGCTATTTTTTTAATCAAATCGTCCATGGTAGGTAGTTTATAGGAGTAAATTTATTCCCTCATCCCCGACCCTTCTCCTTCAGAGAAGGGAGACCTGGCTCAATTGAAAGTCCCTCTCTGAAGGAGAGGGATTTAGGGTGAGGGGAAAACAACCCCCAATGTACCAAAATCATTTCTTATTACAAACCCATTAGCCTTGACTAATAATGAGAAATGTATAGAATTTGTAAAAATAAAAAATACCAACCTAAAAAACCACAAACCTATGAAAACAAAGGTATTGGCAATACACGCTAGTTTGCTCCACGAAAAAGGAGCAATCCTAAAGCTTCCTTTGGAAGCAAATATAAAGAGAGAAAATGTAAAAACATTTGAAGAACTGAAAGAAAAATGGTCAAAAAAAGATCCCGAAAATCTATGGAAATTTGAAGACAATATGTATTTGGCTGAAATAGAAGTAGAACAGCCAAATAGCTTAATGGTCTGCGCAAATTTCGAAATAGTTTGCTTCAAAGAAAAAATGTATGAAGGCTGGGGAACATTTCATTCCTGTTGGCTAGCATATGAATTCGGTGACACTGGTCTTAAAGCAGAGGTTTTCACTCTTTAATATTAACAGAGATCTAAAACAGAAGATATACTGTTTTCATCACAATCACCCGGAGCTGCTATGCAGCTCTTTTTTTAATCAACAAAAAATCCGCTTTCTGAGCAATGAACACTTGTCTGAGACGAGAAAACAAAAAAATCCTCGAAGTAAATCCGCAGGATTTTAAATTATACCATCGTCGACATCACCCTTGTTCGAAGCCACCGCACACATGACTACTAGAAGTGTCGTAGCGAAGGGTCTGATCCCTGAGCGGAATATGGACTGCATGAGACTTCTAAATAAACACAAATTCAAGGGCAAGAAAAACCAGACGGCGAGATTTGATGTCGACTAGACTTTTTTGTTACTTTTTGCGGCAATGGCAAAAAGTAAGGCAAGAGGCGCCGCAGGCATTTTTACCATGACTCTTTTTTATCTAGATAAAAAACATCATTTCCCTATACTTCCTTCTATGCAACGAAAAACCATAATCATCTCCGACCTCCACCTTTGAACTCCTGACGCTCAGCCTCAGAAACTTTTGCAATTCTTAGAAAAAAATACCTGCGAAACACTTATTCTCAACGGAGATATCGTAGATGAACGATATATCAAATATTTCTGATCACGAACATCAGACTATGATCTTTTTTTTCAACAACTCAAAAACATTTGTAAGCAAAACAACACCACACTCCACTACATCATAGGCAATCATGAAAGGATCAAAAAGCCCAAGGCAGTATCATTTGGCAAAATGGAACATGAACTTCTCTATACTTCGTATGGGAAAACATATCTCATTCTCCATGGAGACCTCTTTGAAAAAGGCATGGAGACGCTGAATGCGTATTCCACAACCATGTTTTTTATCGATGAAGTCATCGCCAGACTAGATAGGGTCCTACACACTCACTACATCATTTCTCGCACCCTCAAAAACATATTTCAATATATTTCTGGATGAGCAAAAAAAATGGAAAAAGCAGCTTACGAATATGCCAAAAGAAGAAAAGCTGACGCCATCATTAGCGGACATACTCACAAACCAATGATAAAGATGCTATGAGATGTCCAGTATCTCAACTGCGGAAATCGAACCGAAACCTGCTCTGCTCTCGTAGAAGATGAAAAAGGAAATCGGAAAATAGTATAGTATTTTTAGGATTTGCTTGAGATAATTTCATCACTATCTTCATCATCTTCTTTAGAAGAGGTTTCATCTTCAGATTCTACTATGTCCTCCAGTTCCACTTCATTGACACGGCGCAAAAAATTCAACTCTTTTATTACATCCAAAGCTCCTCATAAGCTTATTTCTCTCAGATATATATCTGAAATCTGTTTTGGCTCATCATTTTTTACAGAAGCAAAAGCCAACTCTCGATTTTTATCCCTATCGTTAAGCAAAAAAGCTATTTCATCAAAATTTTTATGCAGCTGCGCTCCATAATAGAAAAGATGGACAAGGTCAGATGGTTCACGATTTAAATTATCTTCTTTGACCAAATTAGATAATACCTTCGCATACTCCCCATCTACTAATTTTCTTTTAGCTTTGCTAACTTCATCACCGATTTCAGATTCAGCAAATTCAGTAGTATTTTCAAAATTGGCTTGGATAAACTTTTTTTCTGAAAGCAAAGAATCATCCAATTTTTTAGTATCATATCCTATTTTCTTTTGGACAAAATTTGAAAACTCCAAAAATGTTTTTAAATCAATAGTATGATCAGCATTAGTAAATATTTTCTTTAAGAAGGGTGCATATGCGTTTAAATCTTTATTACCGAGAAATATATCTTGGTTTTCTTTAGAAATTTTTCCCAAAGAAAACAAAAATTTCTGAAAGTGATTGCGCATATCTAGAGAAAAAGCCACCGCATCAGCCTGTTTTGCCTTCAAGAATTTCCCTTCTTTGATGTGTCTCTTTTTATCTTTCTTATCGACACTTTTTAAATCATCAGCATTTTGACGAATAAGAGAAGAAAAATACTCAGACTCCGTAGTAGACATCGAACAAAGTCTTTTATATTCTTCGAGTGCCGTTAGTAAAGCAGTAGGATCCCTCATATACATATCATCCTGAGCATATTTTTTTACAAAGTCTACAAAAGTAGCTCTATCTTCTGCAATTTTTGGATCGTCAAAAGAAGTATATGTTGGAGCAATTTTTTTGTTAGGAAGCAAGGCAAATGGTTCAAACTTCTCTTCAGTCCCCAACCACAATGATTTATCAGCATATTTTTTAAATTTTTTTATCGGTGTATATCTACTATCATGAAGTTTATTGTACTGAAAATAATTCCAAAAAATCTTTATGATATTTTTCTTCACCTCAGGAGAAACAACCTGAAGATCAGACTTTTTGAGCATATCCAATACTGCATCGATTTTATTTCACAAAACAATCCTCGTAGAGATAATTTCTTTCTGGTTACCTACATATTTTTTTACTTGTTTCGCTCAGGTCTTCAAGGTAGTGACAAGTCTCTTTTTCCCCGTTTTCTTTTGCTCATCCAAACCAACAGCAGGCTTAGATGAAGCACCTGTTTTCTCAATTTTTATTTTATTTTCTTCCAAATTATCGTTCTGATTTTGTATTCTTTTCTTGTCCATATTATGATGATTATAGGATAAATGAGATTAGATAATAATCATTTAAGACCTATTGTCAACACTTTGAAAAAATGAAGAAATTGAAATTATGTAGAGCAATTAAACACATTTATATGACACATGAAATGAACATCCTTCTACACAAACAAAATGATAACACAAAAAAACACAATATAATATGAGATCAATGATACATACTCTTTGGAACTGACACGAGAATTTACAAACTATGATCAGTGATGTTTACGATGATATACTCAAAAGGAAGATATTTATCAATTCACTTAAAACTAGACTAATTAAATGTTGATTGTTGTGATAATCTTTCCACTATAACATATATACCCCTTAATTCTTCTTTCTCCTATTTCTCACTTTCTCAGAGCATCTAATACAAGTTTACAAAAACTTTGTCATTCTGTCATTTTGTCATTTTGGCATGAAAAAATGATGGGCGTGTTTTGACTCTCTCTCGCCCACTTATAGCAATTATCACTCCATACCCTGTCCCATTAGTCGAGAACTAGTCGGACTATCGCACTCCGAGTTAGGGTTGGGAGGGTGTATTGATGGATTTAGAAAAAATGAAAAAATGTTGATTTTTTGGTCGGAATTTGACCAAGTTTTCTTCTCTCTTATTTTTTCAGAAGATAGAAGTACAGAATAGCTGATATTTTTACTAACTGGGGAAATCATCATTTTATGAAATAGATGTCGCTGATTTGAATCTTGTTATCGGGAAGTACTGTGTTTTCCCAGTCCATTCCATCCTTTCCACGATTTTTATGGGGTGGGATTTATCCTATTATGGATGGATTTGTAATAGTAAAGGTTTCAAGGGAACAAAATGTTCTTTTGAAATCAGATGTAGTTATATCCCAATCTTTCTACTCATCTTTTAAGGGTTCATTTTGACCCCTTTATTGTTGGAAATTCCAAAGAGAAAAGATATAGTAATTGGGATTTATTTTTTCGTAATCAAAAAACATGACCTCATCAAGTGTAATCACTAATCAAGATCAATTTTTAGATGAAGTTATCAACAAAATACTGCCATCAACAGACAGAGCGTCGTTTTTGGTCTGATTTTTCTATTTTTCGTGATTTCAACAAATATACAAGAACTTAACTGATAAAAAAGTAAGGATTCTGATCGGGATGGATGTAGAACAGACTATCAGGGATTTGAAGTTCAAGTTTACTGCTCCATCAGGAGTTTCAATCAAAGATACTCTGAAAAACTTTAAAGAACTCGTGAACAGAACTGATATCTTTGAAAACAGTGAAGCACTTGAGGCTATGGAGATATTCATCAAAAAAATCCAAGACGGATCATTAGAAATCAAACAGACACTCAATCCAAACCATGCCAAAATATACCTATTCCATAACAAAGAAGAATTTACTCAATGATGAATCTTCCCTTGAACGTTTATACACGGATCATGAAACTTAACTTTTGGCGGTTTGCATGGACAGTGAGAATTCAACACCGTGCATAGAGACCCCGAAAGTTTTGATTTTTCGTTGAAATCCTTTGATAATATCCGAGATAACGAGTCTATACCTTTGACTACTTGATGAGAACAAGACGATATAGTGAGAATGCTAAAAAACGAAACTTGGCTCAAATTGTCAAAACCATACTACTGTTATATGAGATTGCTCAGTGAATACTTTAAAGAGAATCAGACTATTACTTATCCATCTGACATTACTGAAGGTTATTTT
>Ga0172379_10002097_pt1 | contig 36755 bp, 41 predicted proteins | sample GrowelOW334metaG_FD_119756 | JGI IMG/M metagenome (GOLD analysis project Ga0172379, IMG submission 119756) | Groundwater microbial communities from an aquifer near a municipal landfill in Southern Ontario, Canada - Groundwater well OW334 metaG | ecosystem: Environmental > Aquatic > Deep... | reverse complement strand
TGTGGTAATTCCAGACGGCTTTCGGACTATCATATGATAGTTTTCAAGTTAAATCAAGCCAAAATTAGCCAGCTCTCGCACGCTGAATGGGTTGCGAGCTAAGGGATTTAGGGTCGACTTCTACGGGCGAGTTTTTCAAAAACTCAATGTCCGTGGAAGACCTGTTTAAGCAGGACAAAGGGATTTATATTATTCGGGGTTTTTCAAAAAAACAAGAATAGTAGAAAAATCCGGCAAAAAATTAAAAAATTAAAAATATGTCAAACAAAAACAAGCCAAGAGTTTATTGGGACGAATACAAACAGTGCTACTACATTACATTTTTTGAGGACACAGAATGTGAGGAGATAGTAGATGCATTTGAAAGGTTTAAAGGTCGCACGAAAAAACAAAAAAAAGAACATGATAAAAATACCAATTAAAACAAAAGACGACGCTATGAAATTATTTAACTTATTTAATAAGAAAGAATTGGAGGGTTTAGACAAAGCTCTGGCAATGGGGCTGATTACGGAGGAGGAAAAACTGCGGATCGCAGCAACCCGGGCCGCTGAAACGTTAGACAAGTTTCTGGAGAAAAAAGGTCGAAAAACTGCAAAAATACCGAAACGGCCTTGACTTTATGACGCACCAGCGACAACTTGTTGACAGACGATTGAAAAATGGCAAGCGTGGGTTCAAAATGGGGCAGTCGGGTGAAAGGAAGTACTTTGTCGACTACCGCAAAGGAAAATACACGATAATTGACTTAACATTAAAAAAACGAGGACACTCTCAAAAATTCAAATGACATACGAATTTTTTGTTGGCTTCATAGACGGCATAGCCGCCGCAATAATATTATTCATATTCTTAACCTCAATAGACAATGAACTGTAATTTTTCACAGCCAGTAAATTATTTAGGAAACCCGCCGGGCAAGAATGATCCGTTTGCTTTTACGCAGATAACTTGCGATGGGGCAGTGGGTACGGGCGGATCAGTAGAGCAGATAACCGGACCAGGAGAATTTTGGATTTCAAAGCAGTTAGACTACGGGCAGGTTATAATATTAACCTTTTTACTAATTTTCTTTGTCGGGTTTGTTGTAAAATTCCTTTGGAATTTCAACAAGCAAGACAGTGATCAAAAACTATGACATTTATTGATTCCAGCGTCAGCGAGTTTTTAGGAATGATATTTTTCTATCCATTTCTTTTTTACACGCTATTTTTATTATTCACCGGTATTGAGGATGCGTTGATTTTCTGGTTCCGCAGAAAAGACTATCCCTCAAGGCCATCTGACTTATGATTACTACAGATGAAATTTTAACAAACGCTTTCTTCGCATTTTTTTATAGCCTCGGCTGGATCGTCGACTACATTTGGGCAGGGGCTTTTGCAGGATCAGTAGTTTTAACAATAACGAGGTTATTAGCAAAAAAAGATTAACCATGAAAACATCAAAAAAACTAATTTGGCATACCGAGAAAAGAAAAGTGAAAAACCTCGTGCCTTTTGAAGGGAATCCCAGGATAATGACTGACAAGCAATTAGAAGATTTGAAAAAGAGCGTTTCAAAGTTTGATTTAGTTGAGATTCCGGCGGCAGATACGGACAACAAAATTATTGCCGGCCATCAGCGGTTGAAAATTATGCAGTTGCTGGGCCGGGGCGAGGAAGAGATTGATGTTAGGGTGCCAAACAGAAAACTCACTGAATCAGAATTCAAAGAATATAACCTAAGAAGCAATAAAAATACCGGCGAGTGGAACTTTGATGAGCTGGCTAACTTTGACGAGGAATTATTAAAGGAATTCGGTTTTAACGAAAATGAGTTAGACAATATTTTCGGGCTGGAAAAAGCAGATGATTTTGATCTGGCAAAAGAAACAGAAAAAGCGATACAAAAACCTCATGGAGTAAAGTCCGGAGATTTATGGCAGTTGGGCGAACACAAGTTGATTGTTGGCAATGCAACAGATCCGAAAGCGTGGAAAAGATTATTGGGGCCGGAGAAATTTGATTTTATGTTTACAGATCCGCCTTATCGGTTGGCCTATTGCAAGAAGCGAGTTAGGAAAGTGAAAACAAAAGCCGGCTGGAAAATTAAAGCTGAAAGGGAATATGAAAGCGTGGGCCAAACAGATTCAAAAGGAAAAGGATTCGGCTACAAAGGCAACAGGATATACGAAGGAGTTGTGCAAGCCGGCGGCGTTCCGGAATTTGACGAGTGGCTTTCAATAGCCAATCAATTTAAAAATGATAAAGGATCAAATGTTATGGTATTCGAGAATTGGAGAAACACTCCCGACCTTTGGGGAGCCATAGAAAAGTATTGGGTAATTCAAAACATGGTTATTTGGCACACGCCAAACAGAACGCAAGGGTTTTCGGCAAAGTATAAATTCTTCAACAGATTTGATGTTGCTCCGGTTGCCGGCGATGGAGTGAATAACGAATTGGATGAGGATGGGTTTATAGAATATTTGGAAAACAAAGGTCAGAAATTAATTGATACTTACGAGATATCACTTTATGCAAAACAAGGAAAACCGGATTGGAATAAAGATAAAGGCACAAAGTTTTGGGTGATGGGCGATCATGTTACGCACGCAACGGATTCAGCTTCCCAGTCAGGACAGAATTTAATATTCGGTACGAAACCAATTCCGGTACTGGTGCCTTATGTAAAAATATTGAGTCCGAGAAACGGAATTGTGATGGAACCATTTGGCGGATCGGGATCAACGATAATTGCGGCAGAAATAATGAAAAGGAAGTGTAGAGCGATTGAATTGTCGCCTTTATACGCAGAAGTGATAATAGCAAGGTTTGAGAGGTTTACCGGACAAAGGGCAACAAAAGCAACAAAATAGGGGATTTTGAGCAACCAAAAGGGCACCCAGCAAGAGTTTGGGGGCTGAGTGGGAATAAACTATGGAACAGCAAACAATGATAAAACTACCTGAAAATACAGGTGATATCAGGGATGAGAGGGGTAGATTTAGGCCGGGGACGAGCGGAAATCCAACAGGGAAGCCTGCTGGCGCTCTTTCGATTACAGCTGAAATAAAAAAGAGGCTCCAAGAAGTGCCAGAAGGGCAACAGAAGTCATATTTGGAACTTTTAGTTAACAGAATTTTGAAACAGGCAGTCGTCGACGGAAACGAGCAGATGATAAAGCAGATTTGGAATTACGTCGACGGAGCACCGTTCGAAAAATAAAAATTCTCGGACAGGCCCGCCGGCCTGTTTTTAATTACAGTTGCATTTTTGTTCAAAAAAGAGCAAAATATAATAAGAATATGAATGTCCAGACAATAGAAAAATTAAATTTGTTTAGCCAGAAGGAGAAAAAAATTAAATCCGATGTTATATTTGGAGATTGTCTTGATGTCTTAAAAAAATTAGATGAAAATAGCGTTGACCTTATCGTAACGTCTCCGCCTTACGCAGATCAAAGAAAAGATACCTACGGTGGCATTCATCCGGATAAATATGTTGATTGGTTTTTGCCGATGACCGAAGAACTATTAAGGGTACTTAAACCAACCGGAACATTTATACTTAATATAAAAGAAAAAACCGTCGATGGCGAAAGACATACCTACGTCATAGATTTAATAAAAAAAATGAGAGAACAGGGTTGGCTTTGGACAGAGGAGCTTATTTGGAATAAAAAAAATTGTTTCCCTGGTAAGTGGCCGAATCGATTTCGAGATTCATGGGAAAGATTACTGCAATTTAATAAGCAACGAAAATTTAATATGTATCAAGAAGCTGTGATGGTGCCGATGGGAGATTGGGCAAAAACTCGCTTAAAAAACTTAAGCGAAACTGATATGAAAAGGGATAATTCAAGAGTGGGCAGTGGCTTTGGGAAAAACGTGTCTAAATGGGTTGGTAGAGATATGGCTTATCCTACAAATGTTTTAACGATGGCAACCGAATCTTCAAATAAAAATCACAGTGCAGTGTTCCCGAAAGAATTGCCTTCGTGGTTTATTAAACTTTTTACAAAAGAAGGTGACGTTGTTTTAGATCCATTCCTGGGATCGGGCACAACCTCAATAGCCGCGATTTCTCTTGATAGAAATTCTATCGGTATAGAAATCAAAGAGGACTATTATAATTTAGCAGTTAAAAATATAACTCAAGAAATAAATAAAACAGCATGAAAAAATTAAATTACGAAAAGTTGAATGCTTTTATTGTGTCTGATGTGATAAACCCATTCTATGAAATTAGACTACAACGATTAGAGATTGCTAAATTGTCCGATATAGCAAAAAGGAAAAATCCATACCTTTTTAAGGCAAAAAATATTGATACCGCCGGCGACCTTGCGAAAGGGATTCTAGACGCTTTTTTGTCTTCCCAAGAGGAAACTATCTTTGGAGATTTAATGGAGGGTTTGGCCATACATGTTTGCCATTTAGTATTTAACGGCAGTAAGGCAGAGCAAGGAAAGTATCGAAGCGTTGATTTGATTTTTGACAGAGATGGTAAAACTTATATTGTTGGCATTAAATCCGGGCCAAATTGGGGCAATAGCGATCAGGTTAATATTATGCGAAGAAATTTTAAAGTTGCAAAGGCTTTAATTAAATCCGAATTAGGCAAGAAAAATTTGGTAGCAGTAAATGGGTGCATATACGGGAAAGACAATGTTCCGCACAAGGAAAATAAAGATCCGGGACTAAGCTATTATAAAATCTGTGGTCAAGCATTTTGGGAATTAGTATCTGGCGATAACGAGCTTTATAAAAAACTGATTCAGCCGCTTGATAAAGAAGCTAAAAAGAGGGACGAAACTTTTAAAGAGCTTTATGCAAAAAAGATAAATGAAATGACAGAAGACATTGTGAATCTTTTTTATACCAAAAAGAATTTGGACTGGGATAAAATTATAGAATACGTTTCAAAGAAATAAATGGCTACCACTATCCAACAATCATTTAAGAAATTTAGAGAGAATCTAGAAATAACTGACTTGCAGGCAGAAACGGTTTCTATAAGACAGCAGAATGTTCGCGATGCCGTTGCAAGTGGGTTAACAGTTGAAGATGATTTTTTAACTGGTTCATATTCAAGAAATACCATGATAGCGCCTCTTAACGAGGCCGACGTTGATATTTTTATAGTTTTGAATTCTGAATATTTTCACAATTATAATAACGGAGAAAACGGAGGGCAGGGAGGTTTGCTTGATAGAGTCAAGAGAGCATTATTAAAGACTTATACTAAAACGCCAGATATCAGCAGAAACGGACAGGCGGTCACAATAAGATTCAGTGATTTTGTAGTCGACGTTGTGCCAGGATTTTACCGGAAAGGTGGCGGATTTCTTATGCCAAATTCAATAGCTAATGAATGGATTTCAACAGATCCTAAAAAGCACGTAGAAATTATGAGTTCAGCGAACAAGGCACATAATGGGGATCTTGTTCCGTTGATAAAAATGATAAAATGTTGGAACAGGAGTCATAGTAAATTTTTTAGATCGTTTCATCTTGAAGTGCTGGCTTTAGAAATTTTAAATAATGTTACAATTACTGATTTTCCATCTGGGGTAAGGTACTATTTTGACAAAGCCAGAGAGAGAGTAAAATTAAAAAATTTAGATCCAGCAGGATATGACGGCGATATAGGAAAATATATAAATACGCAAGAAAAAATAGATGAGGCTGTTGGTAAATTTCAATTAGCGTATGAGCGCGCATTAAAGGCCGAAGATTACGCAGCTCGAGGGTATACGCAGTCTGCAATAGATATGTGGATTAAAATATTTGGAGATTATTTTCCTGCATATGGCTAAGAAACAACCTACAACTACCGAAAAATCAATTTCAAAAACCAAAGAGGAAATTATCAAAGAGGCTAAACGCATCGAGGAGGCTCTTTTGTTTTCGTCAAAGGGTCATTTTGTATCTGCGAAGATATGGAGCAATTTTCATTATTTTGTTGGTATTCCTATGGTTTTAATATCCGCTATCGCCGGCGCTTCCGCTTTAGCCCAATTTGATCCGACGCATATATATGCTGGAATAGCCTCGATTATTGTTGTCGCTTTGTCCGGTTTATTAACCTATTTAAACCCAAACGAAAGAGCGGCTAAACATTTGCAGGTGGGCAATGAATATGATTCGTTAATGAATAAAGTAAGGATATTTTGGTCAATCGATTGTTGGGGTTCTGACTCTGACCAAATTTTAACGAAGCGTTTAAAAGATTTTTCTGAGCAAAAAGACAAATTGAATAAAGAATGTCCGATAATATCCGGCATAGCATATAAGTTCGCCAAAAAAGGTATTGAAGATGGCGAAGGAGATTACGCTGTAGATAAAGAAAGTGAAGCTAAGGCCGAGAGAAACCAGGGCAAACCTTGAGCAATTTTTAGGGGTTTTGTGAGGTTTCCATGGAAAAGACGGATGTTCGACCACCTTTGAATCAAGGTGGTTTTTTGTTAAAATAAAATTATGAATAATCAAAATACGATGCACGAGATGCATCATGACCATAATATGGGGCAAGAGGGGCACGGTATGTCTAAAATGAGTCATCAAAATCACCAAGAGCACGAGGGACACAATAAACACGCAGGGCATTCGATTGAAATGTTCGAAAAGAGATTTTATATTTCTCTGGTTTTGACCGTTCCCGTTATTGCTCTTTCGCCATTTTTCCAGCAGCTTTTTAGGTTTTCAATTTCTTTTCCCGGCGACAGGTTGATAATATTTTTAATATCTTCATTTATATTTTTTTACGGCGGATGGCCGTTTTTAGTTGGCGCGAAAAATGAAATAAAAGACAGGACAATCGGAATGATGACTTTGATAAGTCTGGCGATTAGCGTTGCATATTTTTACAGTTCTGCGGTTGTATTTGGGCTTCGAGGAGAAATATTTTTTTGGGAACTTGCAACATTAATCGACATTATGCTTTTGGGGCATTGGATTGAAATGAAATCAGTTATGGGAGCTTCGAAAGCGCTCGAAAAACTTTCAGCTCTTATTCCGGACAATGCTCATTTATTAAAAGGAAAAGACGTTATTGAAGCAAAAACTAGCGAGCTAAAAGATGGGGATATAATTTTGATCAAGCCAGGAGAGAAGATTCCGACAGACGGCATAGTTATTGAGGGCCAGAGTTCTGTAAACGAATCAATGCTGACGGGAGAATCGAAACCTGTTTTAAAAGACAAGAGCGATAAAGTTATCGGCGGATCGATTAATGGAGACGGTTCGCTCCAAATTCAGGTTAAAGGAGTTGGAAGCAATTCATATTTAAGCAAAGTCATAAATCTTGTAAAACAGGCGCAGGCTTCAAAGTCAAAAACCCAGGCATTGGCCGATAAAGCTGCTTTTTGGCTTACAATTGTAGCAATTTCAACTGGAGTTATTACTTTTATTGCCTGGATAATTGCGGGCAAAGATGTTGCTTTTGCGATAGAAAGGACCGCCACGGTGCTTGTTATTGCTTGCCCGCACGCTTTGGGGTTGGCCGTTCCACTGGTTGTTGCTATTTCAACAACGCTTTCTGCCCAAAACGGCCTTTTAATAAGAAACAGAACAGCTTTTGAAAATGCGAGGAAAATTTCAACAATTGTTTTTGATAAAACGGGGACACTGACTGAAGGGACTTTTGGAGTAGAAAACGTTCTCGTTCTTAATAATGATTATGACGAGGCTAAAATTCTTTCATTCTTTGCTGGCCTAGAAAGAAATTCAGAGCATCCAATAGCCAAAGCAATCGTAAAAGAAGCTCAAAACAAAAAAGTTCTTATTCCCGATGTGGGCGGATTCAAGGCCGTAAAAGGAAAAGGAGTTGAGGGAAGTATTGAAGGTAAAAAAATGGCAATTGCTAGCCCTGGTTACATTAAAGAACTCGGGCTTAAAATTCCAGAAAATGTTGAAAGTGCCGAAAAGACAGTTGTGTTTTTGATTATAGAAAATAAGCTGGCCGGGGCTATAAGTTTGTCGGATGCTATTCGTAAAGAATCATACGACGCTGTTAAAATATTAAAAAACGCCGGCATTAAGACGTGGATGCTTACCGGGGACAACGAAAACACTGCAAAAAATGTTTCGCAGGCTCTTGGTCTCGATGGATATTTTGCAGGCGTTCTGCCGGATCAAAAACAGGAAAAAATTAAAGAACTCCAAAATAAAGGTGAATTTGTGGCGATGGTAGGAGACGGTATAAATGACGCGCCGGCTTTAGCACAAGCTGATGTGGGAATCGCTATCGGTTCGGGTACGGATGTCGCCGCAGAAACAGCAGATATTATCCTTGTAAATAGCAATCTAAAAGACATTTCCTCGCTTATTTTGTTTGGTAAGGCGACATATAATAAAATGATTCAGAACTTAATCTGGGCAACGGGATATAATATTTTTGCGATTCCATTGGCTGCCGGAGTTTTGGCTGGATACGGAATTTTATTATCACCAGCCGTTGGGGCAGTGCTTATGTCTTTAAGCACGTTAGTTGTGGCAATTAATGCTAAACAACTCAGGATTAAATAATCCTTTTGGCTATTGACAGGGTATACCCCACGGGGGTATACTTGAAATATGGAACATCAGCATCATAATCATGACCATATGCACAATAGCTCAAAGCATAAACAGCAGGCGACAAGGCGCTTGAGGATTTTAGCTGGACAGGTAAAGGGATTGGAAAAAATGGTTGAGGAGGATAAGTATTGTATTGATATTATAAATCAGTCTCTTGCAGTAAAGCAGGCCTTATCAAGCTTTGAGGATTTTATTTTGAAAAACCACTTGTCTACCCACGTGATTGAGCAAATGAAGACAGGCAAATCAGGAAAGGCAATAGATGAAATAGTATCTATTTATCGTTTATCTAAGAAGAAATAACCCATGGAAATTTTACTCGGCGCATCTTTAATCGCAACGTTTATTGCTGGGGTGGCAGCGCTATTCGCCCCTTGCTGCATTTCTGTCCTTTTACCATCATATTTTGCATCAATTTTCAGAGAAAAGTATAAAGTATTTTTAATGACCTTTATATTTTTCCTTGGGATTTTGACCATATTTTTACCAATCGGGTTGGGAGCAGGGATTTTGGCCGCTCTTTTCAAACAGTTTCACGATATAGTCTATGGTGTAATTGGAATATTTATGTTTGTTATGGGGACAATACTGCTTCTGGGAATACATTTTTCTTTGCCAATAAACGTTCATCCGGCAATCAAAAAGCACAATGCAGGCTCTGTTTACACGCTGGGTATATTTTCCGGGATTGCGACAACCTGCTGCGCTCCTGTGCTGGCTGGAGTTTTAGCTTTATCGGCATTACCAGGGTCATTTGTGTGGGGAGGTGTATTTTCTATAATTTATGTTTTTGGAATGGTTCTACCGCTGTTTATTCTTTCAGTTTTAATGGACAAAACATACATAACCCAAAAGATGACAACGGCTTTTCGCAGGACCATCAGCTATCCGATAGGAAGCAAGACAGTAAGAATTACCATATCTGAACTAATTTCTGGGGGAGTATTTCTGTTAATGGGTATATTAATTGTTGTATTGGATTTATTTGGAAAGCTTGCAATGCAGGACGAGTATCAAAGGCAAATGAATATTTTTATAATAAATACAACAGACAAAGTAAATAACTTTTTAAAATTTATTCCCGACTATGCATGGATAATAGCATTAGTGATCATTATAGCCTTGATTGCAACAATAGCATTTAGCTATTTCAAAAAAGCAAAAAATGAAAAGCAATAACGAAATTAGTCCCAAAATAACCCTATTGATTATGGCAGTTATAATTGTGCCGGTAATTGGTTTGATTATTTGGGGTCAATTCAATAAACCAGGTTTTAAAATTGACAGCCTATTAAATAAACCAGCTCCCAGCTTTTCTTTGCAGGATCGTAGTGGCAGCACTTATTCAAATGATAATTTAAAGGGTAAAAATGTGGTTTTATTTTTTAGCGAGGGCTTGGCTTGTTATCCTGCCTGCTGGCAGCAGATAGCTTCCTTTGGGACAGATCAGAGATTCAACACTGCAGATACAGTAACTTTGTCAGTGGTTATGGATTCGCCCGAAGACTGGCAGAAAACGCCGCAAAAAATGGACGGCATAGACAAGGCAAACATTATTTTTGATAAGGGTGGCCAGGTCTCGAGAGAGTTTGGAATGATGTCAGTTAAATCTTCTATGAGACAGGGAACTTCGCCGGGCCATACTTATGTTATTATAAACAAACAGGGAGTTGTTAAATATGTTTTTGACGACCCTTCAATGGCTGTAAGGAACGACCAGATAGCAACAGAATTAGCAAAATTAAATTAATATTATTAAATAAAAAAATATGCTTCAATTAAAACGGTACGGTTGGTTGTGCGTTTTGGGAGGAGAAGTAGTTTATTTTATCTGCCTTCTAGGAGGTTATCTCCCACTACGGAATGTAAAAGCAACTGAGTTGCACCATCTTATGTTTGAAATGTTGCCCGGATTTGCATGGGGTAACATAACAAGCATATTATTGGGAGCTGTTTACGTATTTGTTTTCGCTTGGATATTCGCATGGTATATGGTCTGGATGCACAACACAAGCACAATAAAATAAATTATAATGGACAATCAAAACAATAATAATGATATGGGCAGTAAAATGATGTGGATGATGATGCTTTGCTGCATTGCGCCAGTTTTATTTATCTTTTTGAGCGGAGCGATAGTAAGCAAAGGAAACTGGATCTCAATAGTTATTATGGGAATTTTTGTAATAGGATATCTTGTGGTAATGAATAAAATGCACAATAGTCACGGCCACAAATCAGACAAAGAAAAATCAGACGATTCACATAATTCTCACAGCCACGGTTGCCATTAATTAATAAAAAATTAACGTAATTAGTTGTTTTATAAATATATAATGAAGAAAATAATCATAACAATTGGTATAATGGCTGCATTGCTGGGTATTTCAACTCAGAGTTTTGCGCAAACAGCTACTGCCGATCCAACTCAAACAGCTCAAGAAGAAGCACAAGGAAAAGTTATATATGATAACCTGCAGACCAACAAAGTGAGTTGCACAAATTTATCTGATAATGATTTTGAATTTTTGGGAGATTATTATATGGGGCAAATGATGGGAAGTTCGCATGCCGCAATGGATAATCTTATGACACAGAGAATGGGTGAGGCTAATAATCGTTTAATGCACATTGCTTTGGGTAAACGGCTTTCCGGCTGTGACACATCTGCTGTTTTCCCTTCGCAAGGAGTTGGATTTTTACCGATGATGGGCATGATGGGAAATTTACAAAATTATAATAGTGATAATAACGGAAATTATAACCAACCTTACAATTTTAATTCTATGATGGGAAATTATTTTGGAAATTCAATGATGGGTTTTGGCTATGGTTATGGCGCCGGCTGGCTTGGCGTAATTTTAATGGTACTCTTTTGGGCACTGGTTATAATTTTAATAGTTATGCTGGTGCGAGGATTGACTGGACAGAATAAAAAATCTTCTGACAATAATGGGAATTCTGCAATAGAAATTTTAAAAGAGCGGTATGCAAAAGGTGAGATTAACAAAGAGGAATTTAAAGCGAAGAAAAAAGATTTAATTTAAATTGACACAGCATATAAAGAGCGTAAAATAATAATATGACTTCGATTAGTAAAAACTTTTTCATTTTTTATTTAATGGTGGCTATTTTGGGAGCATTTTCTTTCCATTGGTTTTTTGTTAGCGAAATGATGCCAATAAGCGATTGTTTCTCCTCTAATAATTGCAATTATTCTGCCTCTCAGACGATCCCGCCGGAAACAATAAATACATTACTGGTTGTTTTAATGGTAATTCTCATTGCGACGATTACACCACTGACGATACTTTTAGATAATAAATTCAGAAGAATACCGGGGCGAATGTTTCTTAAATGGAAGATAGACGGATTCTGCCGTAAACTTATTTCCTGGCTTAAAATTTTAGAAAAAAGAGATCCTCAAACCGCATTGATTGCGGCGCGGATTTCTGATTTTAGCCAATAAATTATAATAATTTATTTTACTATAAATCTTAATCTCGACGCCGCTAAATGCGGCGTTTTTATTTTAAAATGCTTAAAAACAATACAACAAACAAAGAAAAATCAATTTCGGCTCTTAATAAGGCTCGGAGGATAGTCGGCAAAATGATTAAAATGTTGGAGGCCGGCGAACCCTGCCAGAAGATTATGAGCCAAAACGCCAAGGCAGTCGGCCTATTACGGCATGCCCATAAATTGATTATGGAGGCCGATTTAAATAATTGCTTAAAGGCAGTGTTAGAAAATTAAAACCAAACAAATAGGATTGAAATGACAGCAAAAATAATGACTGCCACCAAGCAATTCATTAGATAATATTATTAGTAGACAATAAAAAAATAACATGACTAAAGAGATAAGAAGTAAAATAGAAAATTTAAAGTCCGTAGAAGACAAATTGACAATCGAGGCGGAGATTGAAGTGTTAGATGGCGTTGACGGTATAAATGTAAATGAAACAAACGGAAATTGCTATATAAAATTTGACGAGGATAAAATATCGGAAGAGGAACTTTTTGCAAAGATTAAGAGTTTGGGTTTTGATGTGAAAGGGATATCACCCGCAACGGAGTTCTCGGGAAAAACATTAGACAGCACACCTTCAATCGATGCTTTGCCGGAAGAAGAATCTGCGCCGGCTCAAAAAGAAGAGTGGAGCAGTAAAAACGTAAAAGAGCATGTTTATAAAGTTGATGGAATGCATTGCGCATCTTGCGAGATTTTGATTGAGAAAAAACTTTTAGAAATTCAGAACATCAAATCTGTTGATGCTTCGACTGGTAAAGGAGAGGTTGTTATAGAGTATAGCGGAGACAGGCCAAACCCGGAAAGATTAAGCAAACTGTTTCGTGAAGAAAATTATCAATTTAATGATTTAAACGGCAACCTGAGCAAAAAGGCAAAGGGGGAGGAAAGTAAAAAAGGAGCTAACCCGACATTAGTTGCTTTTAACATAGCCATCTTTATTGTTATTGCTTTCCTGTTTCTGCAGAAAATAGGGATCGCCGACTTTTTGAGTGTGAGCTCCAAGTCGTCTTTTATGACATTCATAGGATTCGGACTTTTAGCGGGATTATCATCGTGCGCGGCATTGGTTGGAGGAATTATTTTATCAATGTCAAAACAATGGAACAGCCTTTATTCGGAGAAACAGACTACGTCCCAAAAACTTCAGCCCCATATAATGTTCAATGCGGGCAGGGTTATTTCGTATGCTATTTTGGGCGGAGTACTCGGCATTATCGGGAGCAAGCTCCAAATTTCTCCTCAATTTACAGGCTATTTAGTAATTGGTATTTCGCTGTTGATGATTGCTTTAGGTTTACAGATGCTTGGAGTAAAAGCATTCAGAAAATTTCAGATCGCAGCCCCAAAATTCGCCACAAGATACATTGCCAATGAAAAGAATTTTCAGGGAAAGCAAATGCCATTTATTATGGGAGCTTTAACTTTCTTTCTGCCTTGCGGGTTTACAATAACCGCCCAGAGTTTGGCATTGCTTTCTGGAAATGCATTTTCGGGGGCGTTAATAATGGGGGCGTTTGCTTTGGGAACCGTTCCTTCACTTCTGTTTATAGGGTTGTCTTCTGTGAAATTCAATTCAAAACCGCATTTAGCCGAAAGATTCGCTAAGGTGGCAGGATTTTTAGTCCTATTTTTCGCCTTATTCAATATGTCAAACCAAATGAATGTTTTAGGGTTTTCTGGGCTTGGCAGTATATTTACCTCAAGCCAAACAGTCGCAGTTGACGAAAAAGACCTCCCTCAGATTATAGATGGAAAACAGGTTATTAAGATGACAGCTTATGGGTCAAAAGATTCTCCAAATTACTTTAAGGTAAGGGTTGGAGTTCCTGTAAAATGGGAAATAACCGCGGACAGGACAGCCGGCGGATGCAACGGTTCAATTATTTCCAACAGCCTATTTTCCGGATCAATTGACTTGATTCCCGGACAGGTTTCTATAAAGGAATTTACTCCGGAAAAAACCGGCAAGTTCAGGTTTTCTTGCCAAATGGGCATGATTTCGGGAATTATTGAAGTTGTGAATGCAAATACTGCCCAGGGTTCAGGAGTCCAGACAGCAAATGCGGCAACGCAAAATAATACACCTTCTCAACCTAGCGGGAGTACATGCGGAGGCGGAGGAGGCGGCTGCGGATGCGGCGGAGGTGGGGCAAAAGTTCAACAGGACGCAAAACCCACCCAGGCCCAAGCACAGGGAGATGCGCAAGTCATTAATACCACCTATACGGCAAGCAAATATTTATCGCCAAATTCCTTCACAGTTAAAGCTGGGACAAAAGTAAAACTTACAATTGATGTTAAGGATAGTGGCAGGGGATGTGGAAGCCAAATTATGATTCCGGGTCTGTATGAGAATGCACAGTCGCTTACTGCCGGAAAAATTATAACCATGGAATTTACGCCTGCGAGCCCTGGCAGTTATGACATTACTTGCGGCATGGGCATGATACGTTTTGGTTCCATACAAGTGAATTAAAAAATTATGGAAAAAACAAAATTTAAAATTCAGGGAATAAAGTGCGGCAACTGTTCTTTGTTGATTGAGGAGAAATTAAAAAACAAAGAAGGTGTTGTTAAAATTAAGGTTGACCACGACTCAAACAAGGGAGTTGTTATTTACGACGAACAAAAAGTAACCGAACAGGATATCTACACTGCCATTGAGAGCATAAATGATTTTCATTTAGAAAAAATTGAAGAAGTGATTCCGCCGGTCGAAAGCGAGCCGGATTCGGGAATCAGAAAGGCAAAATTTAGGATTTCAGGATTAAGGTGCGATAATTGCGTTCTTTTAATTGAAACTAGATTAAAGGATAAACCAGGTGTTGTTAAGGTTAAGGTTGACCAGAGTTCTAATAAGGGTGTCGTGATTTACGATAAGCAGAAAATAAATGAAGGCGATATTTATAAAACCATAGAGGAGATTGGCGGGTTTAAAGTTGAGAAAATCGAAGACTCTGTGAGAAATTCTGAAGAAAGTACCAATTATAATAATCCTTCCGGATCAATAGAGGCAAAACCTCCAATTGAATCTTCGAGCAAGAAAGGATTCGCCATAGTAGCGACGATTGTACTCTTAATATTTTTACTATCTTCGTTCGGAAGTCATAACCATGGGAGCCAGGTTGCGGGATTAGCCCAAAATGCAGTTGCTCAACAACAGCAAGTGCAGCAACCTCAGGCAGCCACATCACTACAAAAAACAGATTCTCCGATACTTGAGGCCTACGTTGTAACTCGTTGTCCATATGGGATCCAAATGCAAAGAGCAATGGCTGATGCAGTAAAAAACCAGCCTGCATTAGCGGAATATCTTAAGGTGAGATATATCGGATCTGTTTCCGGAAGCACTATAACCTCGATGCATGGTCCAGCAGAAGCTACGGAAAACCTAAGGCAAATTTGTTTAAGAGAAGAACAACCGGCTAAGTATTGGTCGTATGTTTCATGCCAAATGAAGTCTGGAGACACCGCAGGATGCGAAACTTCCACTGGCGTGGATTCAACTAAATTGAGCGCCTGCACAACAGATCCAAGCAGAGGCGTAGCTTACGCTCAAAAAGACTTTGTATTAGATAGCCAATACGGCGTACAGGGTTCTCCGACATTGATTTTAAACGGAGCGCAGATTTCTGAATCAAGCTATGGAGGGAGGTCATCGGACGGAGTTAAGTCAATGGTGTGCGCCGGTTTTAATTCTCAGCCAAGTTTCTGCTCTGCGCAATTAAATACAGCACAGGCAACAACCAGTTTCTCTGAAACTTATTAACAATGAAAGAAAACTTAATTATTCTTACTGTTATAATATTTTTAGGATTATTGATGGGAGCGTTCTATTATTTTGAAAATATCTGGCAGAATAATTCTACGGCAACAGTGCAGAATAAAACAGCTGTAAAAAGTGAAACATTGCCGGAGCCAGCATCGGTGGAAATTAAGCTGGATGCTAAAAGATATTTTTATAGTCCGAGTTCTATCACCGTTAAAAAAGGCCAGAGAGTAAAAATAACAATTAACAACATTGATACTGACCACGGGATAGATGTGCCGGACTTCAGGGTATCGGGAAAAGATTCGGTTGAATTCGTGGCGAACAAGAAGGGATTGTTTATCTTTCGGTGCATAGTTAATTGCGGTGAGGGACACATGGAAATGATAGGAACGCTTACAGTGACATAATAATTAATCAATCAAAAATATGAAGAAAAAAATTAAAAATTCAGCAAAAGAAAAATTCATCAAGATATGCAAGCTTTGCGGAATTGACTTTGATGTGTGGGCTTCAAACATGCATCTTCCTCAGGAAAAAGAAGAGAGAATGAGGAAGGCAATTATGAGAAAATGTTTGCCATGCAAATGTAGTACGGCTTGCAGCGCATAAGTAAACAATTAATCAGTAAAAATTATAAATGGATAAAAACACAAAAATTAAAAAAACACGACAAGAAGGGGCGGTCGGAAGCCGGCTTTCTAAAATTGAGTCAAAAATTGACCAGATTTTAGATTTGGTTTCAAGCAACCCCGCAAAAAATGTTGCAGTTGCCATTGCGCAGCCGAGTGTACAAGCGATTCAGATGAACGTCGAAGAAAACAAGGATAAGCAGATAAGCTTGGCTGTAAGCGGAATGCATTGCGTTTCGTGTGCGAAAATAATTGAGAAAAAATTGCAGAAGGTTGCGGGAGTAAAAGAAGCAAACGTAAACTTCACAGCCGAAAAAGCCAGAATTATTTTTGATGGTTCAAAGGCGAACACAGATGATTTAATTTCAGCTATTGTATCTGCCGGTTATAAAGCAACTATTCCGAATACAGCTGACCCCGAGGAGGAAAGAAGAAGAAAAGAAAAAGAAATTAAAAGTTATCGTAATAAATTTTTGATTTCTTTTGGATTGAGCTTGCCGATGCTCTATTTCATGCTGCTTGATTTTTTCAACTTCTTGCCACTTCGCGGCCTTTTGCTCCCGTATGTTGGGGTTGTTTCGTTTCTGCTTACAATTCCGATTCAATTTATCATAGGAGCCGGATTCTATAGGGGAATGTGGAGCAGTTTGAAAATGAAGACGTTCAACATGGACAGTCTAATTGCCATTGGAACAAGCACGGCGTTTTTTTACAGCTTATGGCAGTTTTTAAGCTATGTTATCGGCAATGGAAGTTTAATAGGGTTGAACGGAGCTAAAATTCCAGAGTTGTATTTCGAAACGGCAGCTTACCTTATTACTTTCGTAGTGCTTGGCAAATGGCTTGAAACAAAAGCAAAAGGCCAGACATCAGAAGCCATTAAAAAATTAATGGGTCTTCAGCCAAAAACAGCAAGAATAGTAAAGGGAAATGAAACGCTTGATATACCAATTGACGAAGTGAAAAGAGGAGATGTTGTCTTAGTAAGACCTGGAGAAAAAATTCCCGTTGACGGAGTTATCTTAAAAGGCAGATCTTCTATCGATGAATCAATGCTTACCGGAGAAAGTATTCCGGTTGAAAAAAATGTCGGAGATAAAGTTATTGGAGCAACCATAAACAAACACGGCAGTTTTGAATTTGAAGCAACAAATGTTGGCAATGAAACTGCTTTAGCTCAAATAATCAGATTGATCGAGGAAGCACAGGGTTCAAAAGCACCGATTCAGGCTATGGCTGACAAAATTTCGGCTCGGTTTGTACCCGCGGTTTTAATTTTGGCTACGCTTACTTTTGTGATTTGGTATTTCGTTATGGGAGCAGGACTTACTTTTGCTTTGATGGCATTTACGTCGGTAATTGTTATAGCTTGCCCATGCGCATTAGGATTAGCGACGCCAACTGCGATTATGGTTGGAACTGGAAAGGGGGCAGAACATGGAGTGCTTATTAAGGGCGGAGAACCTTTGGAGGCGGCCTGCAAAGTAAAAGCTGTTGTGTTTGATAAAACCGGAACGCTTACAAAGGGCAAGCCGGAAGTCACAGACATTGTGGGGGGAGAATTGAGTGATGAAAATAAGATCATTAGTATTACCGCATCCCTTGAAAAACTTTCCGAGCATCCATTAGCGGAGGCAATAGTCAAATATGCTGAAGAAGGAAAAATTCATTTACCCGAAGCATCTAATTTCAAAGCGATTCCGGGCCACGGCGTTGAAGGAAAGATAGCTGGTAAAAAATATTATTTTGGCAACCGAAAACTGGTTACTGATGTTGTTGGATTAAAGATTGGTGAAATTGAAGCTAAAATAAGTCGACTTGAAAGTGAGGGAAAAACAGCCATGATATTAACCTCAGAAAAAGAGGTGCTTGGAATAGTGGCGGTTGCAGACACAATAAAAGAGAATACGGTTGAAGCGGTGCGTGCCTTGCACAAAAAGGGAATCCAAGTTTTTATGATTACCGGTGATAACAGGCGTACGGCTGAAGCCATAGCTAAACAAATTGGCATTACGAATGTGCTGGCAGAAGTTTTGCCCGAAGACAAAGCCAACGAAGTGAAAAAACTTCAAGGCACAGGAATTAAAGTTGCAATGGTGGGAGATGGAATAAATGATGCGCCGGCCCTAGCGCAGGCAGACCTGGGAATTGCAATGGGGGGAGGTACTGATGTTGCTATGGAAACAGGAGGAATTGTAATCATTAAAAATGATTTGAGAGATGTGCTCACGGCTATAAGTTTAAGCCGAGACACAATGGGCAAGATAAAACAAAATATGTTTTTTGCTTTATTTTACAACGTAATTGGAATTCCAATTGCCGCCAGACTTTTCGCAGGCTTTGGACTTGTATTAAGGCCCGAGTTGGCTGGATTGGCCATGGCTTTCAGCTCTATTTCTGTGGTATCTAATTCCTTACTGCTTAAATACTTTAAGCCCAATAAAAGAAATTACATTTCCATGGTGGCGCCATTTGCCCTTGCGTTAGTGTTTTTATTTGTCTTTATAGAATTTGGTAGAATTAGTTCGGATATGGCCACTGCAGAATCAGAGGACAAAAAGATGGAAAATGTTTTGATCCAAGAAAATGCAGAAGATAAAAATAATGCCCCGGTGCTACAACAGGTCGAAATCAGAACAACAAGTAAAACAAATAAATAATTAAAAAAATGGAAAAAATAATATTATCAATTTCAGGAATGCACTGTGCTTCTTGCGCAAAAATAATTGAAACTACCCTTGAAGAAAAAGAGGGAGTAAACTCAATTTCAGTAAACTACGATTCCAGAAAGGCCTTTTTGGAATTCGATACGCAGAAAACAAATCTCGATGAGCTTAAAAGTGAAATAGAAACATTGGGATATAAGGCGAGCTAGTGTGATTGCTCTTAGCAAAGCGCTTGACTTCCTCAACAGGGTCTGGCAATATGAGGGCAAGGTAAAAATTAATCAATTATTCACCATTTCCCGGAAGGGCGTGCCATGAAGCGCAAAACTTCGTTGACACGGTTACAAAAGTGGTATAATAGCAGGTGAGAGGGGTAAATTCCTCTTGCCGTTAGCTAACGGCTAACGCCCAGTCGGGCAACCGGCTGGAATCGCCATGGCGCCACTCGTTGTAACCAGTGGCGTTTGTGGTTTATGTTATTAGATTTTAAAATTAGAATTCCAATTAGCAGCCAATTTGGCTGCTTAGAGGGGTTCTGTAATTTTTTAGAAGATTGGGAAGAGGTTCAAATTAATAAATTAACGTTGCCGCCGCTGTTGAAGCTGGCGGTTTTTATTTTATGAAATTGCAAGATGCCATAAATGATTTTACAAAGTGGAAGGCGCCTCAGGTAAAAGGCAACACAGTGTATCATTATCACTGGCAACTTGTGAATTTTGCTATATTTCTGAGAAACAAAGACATTGAGAAGGTTACAGAAAAAGAGATTAGTGAATATCTTAATTTAAGCTCTCTGTTTAGCCATAGTGCCAGCACTCGCGAAAAACAGGCGTTGGCCATAAAACATTTATTAACATTCTGGCAGCTGAAAGGACTGAAGGTAGAGAATCCGGCCCTTGTACCAAAGATAAGATCGGAAAGGGTAATGCCACGGGTGGCAACAGAAAGCGATTATTATAAAGTTATAAACGTCATTCCGAAGTTCGGACACAACCATATTCGTAACAGAGCCATCCTCGGATTACTTTACGATAGTGGCGCGAGGTTAAATGAAATCCTGTCGCTGAACGTGCAGGATGTGGATATTGCAACCAAGCGTATAACAATCAAAACTGAAAAACACACAAAGACCAGTCCGTTTAGAAATATATTTTTTAGAGATGCAACGATAGTGTATTTGAATACATGGCTAAAAAAGCGAGAGAAAATTTTGGAGCACCTGACTATTGAGGATAAGGATGCATTGTTTATCTCGGTCCGTGGCGGCGTCTGTGGAGAGGGGACTGAGGCGAGGCGTTGCAGTATAGACGCAATAGGGGAGGTGTTGAGAAAATACAGCAAACAAGCGGGCCTGAAAAGCACATTCAACGCACACTCGTTGAGGCATAAATTTGGAAGAGTGCTGGCGGAAAATGAAGTTGACGATTTAATGATCGCCCAATTCATGGGGCACAATAGCGTTGATAGCAGCAGAATTTACACAGAATTATTCGCCCCGGCACTGCAGAAAATCTATCGCAGAGTAATGGGGAAGTAGAATAGAAATGCAAAAATATTAAAAATGTGATAGTATCATCAATTGAGCGTGCACCTTAACAAGTTAGTTCCAAAACCACGAGGATTTTTTATGAATACCACACCAACTGTTAAATTCACCGTTGACCTTAACAAGGCAAACTCCTTTTTAAAGGAAACCCGTTTTACGGTAACGGGCGAAGAAGAAACGTTGTTTGTGCTCGTGCCTCCCAAAGGTTGCAACTACCGTTGCGATTTTTGCTCCGTAAGGCATACTGCTAATCAGGATTTTCCTGTGTTGGGCAAGAGTGGTCATTCAGCAGCCCTTAAAGTTGCTGACGAGGTTGATGGCATGCTTGCCGCTAACCCGAATATCAATTCGCTAAAATTGTTCAACAACGGAAACATTTTGTACGGTCAGGAAAGAAGGAAAAGTTCAGAGATGCATGAATACTTCTGGCCGAACTTGCTTGGTGTTTTGCGCAAGCATCCACAGCTGAAGGCATTAGAATTAGAAATTCGCATTGATGAGCTTGTTGGACCGGACAAGGATTGGACTAAAGGCAAACTGACGGCGAAAGGAGTTTTGCGCGAACGCATGCTGGGAATTGATGCTATCCTCCGGGAAATGGGCAAAGAGCTGCGATGCATTTTGCCTCTTGAGTACATCGAGAGCAAAATTATCTCCCAGCAATCAAAATTCCCGGCAGTGTTCGCTGGCAACGGTGAGGCGAGATCAAACTGCGAAAAAGCTATTGGATGGATAAAGGATTTTCATCTCCATTGGCTTTCTTACGCTATGCTCGGTGGAAGGTTAAGGGATCGCTCCTTAACTTCTGAAGAGGCCGTATCGTCGGCTGCCCATACTGTGCTGTTTGGTTTAGGACATGGCGCGCGAGAAGTGATCGTTAACTCGCAATATCTTGACCCCATCAACATTTGGGAGCAGGAACGCGATGGCGTGAATTACTACATGCCAACCGAAAAAGATATGGTTGAGATGTTGCGATTGGTTGTGCCATGGCTCAAAGATTTGCCGAGGGTATATGGCAGCACTCCGAGAGTTCGCCTTACTACCGACAAAGAAGATTTAATTGTCGGCACAGTAGGGCCGGATATCACGGAGGAATTCCGACAGCGCATAGCTGCATTCAATAATTCGCTCGATCAAGAAAGGTTTTTCCGAGACAATCTCTTATCCTGAGACTGGTTTGGAAAAGCACCCTAATCCCTTCGTCTAGCACGTCGGGATTTTTTATTATAGGGATGAGTAGGTAAGTATTGACGCGAGTTTTTGGCGGAGTATAATTAAGGAGAAAATAAAAGTCCTTGACATTGGACTAATACACGACTGGTACAACAATGAATGGGGATACTCTTGCCGATTGGCTGAGTTTGCCGAATTCGTCGGAAAGAAACTCTAGGCCAAAAAATAAAAGTGTATTAGTCCGATGTCGAAAGACATCGGACTTTTGTTTTGTCACAAGTTTTGTAGAAAATCTACCGCAAAGTGACAGGGAGGCAAAGTTAAATTATATTGATTGATTGACATATAACCATTATATGATATAATTTAGCCGTGAACTTTGAAACAAATAAATCACTGAAATAAGAAAGGATGGTGAACGATGCTCTCCGAAAAATCATATATCGGATTGGGTAGAGTGCCAGTTGGCATAGGTGCAGTTTTGCGCGGCTGGGACATGACCAAGCAGGAGTTTGAAGAAAGACTGCCGGTTGTGGACTTCAGGGCGATGACCGAAAAATGCCCTCATAACTGCTTCCATTGTTTTACCAACAAGAATCGCCGCACGCTTACTCTTGTACAGATTAAGCACGTCATCGATGAGGTTGCGGAAATGGGTGCAAGGGCAATTGACTTTCTTGGAGAAGGCGAACCGACTATTGATCCGTGGTTTTTTGAGATAATCGAATACACATCGGCGAGGGGAATCATTCCCGTTGTTTTCACGGACGCCGCCACAAAATTGCGGAATCGCGATTTTGTCAGGCGTTTGCGAAACGCGGGTGCGACCGTTTGTCCGAAGTGCGACAGCCTGTTTAACGCCGAGTATCAGAACTGGGTTGTCGGGGATGAAACTGGCAAGTACTTCGGCCAGCGCAACGAAGCCATGAATATCCTGATGGAGGAAGGCTTCAGTAAAGCCGAGCCCGATGGCACTACGCGATTGGGTTTTGACATGGTAATCTCGAGCCGGAACATCGGCGAAGTCGCAGAAACGTTGCGGTTTTGCCGCAAAAACAACCTGTGGGTGATATTCGCATTTTATCTGCCAGCCGGCAGGAGTGCGAGTAGTGACTTTAACCGAGAGCTAAAGCCAAACATTGGGGCGAGGCAAGAGATGAGGAGGCGGGTCGCCACCATCGACAGGGATGAATTCGGCTTTGATCACCCGATCTGGAATAATTTCGCCACAATGCCTTGTGTCGAAAGGATACAGATCTACGGCGACGGGCGTGTGAGCCCTTGCCCCGGGAGCGAAACGATCGTCGGCAGAGTTCAGGATTATTCAATCCGTGAACTTCATCAGATGATTCTGGATCAATTCCCCGGGCACAATTCTGCTTGTTTCGATGGTAACTGTCTTTATCGGCCGAAAATCTAACCCTGACAAGAAAGGAGACATGTAAATGCCAAACGTGGAAATCCACGGATTAGACAAGAGTGCGGCGCGCGGCGTCCGCAAACAGATCTTCGACATGTTCGCCGGCGGCTCGTACGTCGACGAGATGGTGGTAACGATTTGCCCCACGGAGGTCACCGACGCCAAAGGAGTGAGTCAGCCATTCCTACGGCTGGCAAATTCCTGCCAAGCACACACGGGCGAGATCATCGAGCGCCTCAAGACTCTGGATATGGATATCGAACGGTTCGAGCTGGCCGAGTTCATTCCCAAGACCGGCTAACGGTTTTCCGTCATGGCCCCGGAGCGAGTTTTTCAACTCGTTTCGGGGCATTTTTTTGTGAGATACAATAAAAAAAGGCACCTGCAACCAAATTGGTTGTAAGTGCCTTGCCTCATCTCGTCCGCGGGACAAGTGAGACCTAATATTCCTCTACGGGAATGTCGACTTGGGTTGGATAGCGAGGCGATCCTCTTATCACCTCAAATCTTTGCCAACCCGTGCGACCGGAAAGATTAACCTTCGGCCGCCAGACTTCGCATCTTGCCGGTGCCTCAATTATGAGATAGTTGTTCACTATCATAACCTCGGTCACCGGCGTGACTAAGGGTCCGGCTTGGCATCCTCCTTATCGGATTTCGGCGGTTGAGTAGCGAGTTGTTGTTTCTCGCACAGTTGGTCATAAAGTTCTCTTGCCATCACAGCGACTCTACTGTCGGTGTCATCACACGCAATGGCAAGCGCCTCTAGAACAGCCGGCCCGCCACACTTCTCGCCAATCCGTTTGACTACGTGCCATGCGTACCGCCTGCTTTTCTCGCTATTGACTGCGAATCCCTTTATACAGGCTGGCACTGCCGATGGTCCGATGTCAATCAGTCGTCGGCCAACGCGTTTACAGACCTCATCGTCTCCGGATTCACTGAATATCCTGACCAGACGAGGCGCAGCTTCAACACCGAGTCGCCGAAGTTCTGACCTTGACCGGTCAGCGACTCTCTCGTCGCAATCCATCACTTCTCGGATGAGCCGATCGATTGGCTCGGCGACTGCGGAAATCACAGTGGCGGTTGGTAAATTCATGCTTGACACTCGTGCTGGCTGCGAAGCCTGCGCCGTAGCTGATGATGCGGTCGGAGCAGGCGAGGACGGCTTCTCCTTGCAAATGACTTCCGCAATTGCCTTGGGTAGACCAGCGATCTCTTTTTGTATTCCTTTAATACCTGTGTTCATCTCTTCGCTGGTTTTTGCGAGACCTCCGATGGTTCTGCTGGTTTGCCCGCTCATGAAAATGAGCACGCCGAACGCGACGACGATTCCAACTGTGAAAACCCCGATCAATACATTCTGTAGCCTTGACATGACTCACCTCACTTTGTGAAAGGACACACTTTGTTTCAAACAAGAGACACCCTCTTGCTGAAATTTCAGCTTACTCTTTTTATTATAGCATATAAATGTATCCGTGTCAAGTGTTTTACAGTATTTATACCTTTTGTGAAAAAACCACTTTTTTGCTTTTTAAAAATATAGTATAATAATAAAATACAATAAAACATGAAAAATATATCACTACGCTATAAAATAAAAGTTCCAGTTGAGGTTTCGGCTCGGCATATTCATCTGATCCAAAAAAATTTAGAAATACTTTTTGGAGAAGGCTATGAACTTAAAAAATTAAAAGAACTTGGCCAGCCGTCTGATTTTGCATGCGAGGAAACAGTGAGTATAAAAAATAATTCAAATGTCATTGAAAATGTCCGAGTAGTGGGGCCAATAAGAGAGCAAACGCAGGTTGAAATAAGCCTAACAGATGCTTTTAAATTGGGCGTAAATCCGCCGGTTAGATTATCGGGTGATTTGGAAAATTCTGCGGGCATTACATTGGTTGGGCCGGCAGGCTCCTCGGAGTTGGCAAGTGGGCTGATTGTTGCCCTGCGCCATATTCATTGTGCGACAGATGAGGCCGAAAAAATGAAGCTCAAAGCCGGGTCGTTTGTTTCTGTTGAAATAAAGGGTGAACGCTCGCTTGTTTTTGAAAATGTGGCGGTAAGGGTCAGAGAAGATTATAAACTTTGTATGCACATAGACACAGATGAAGGAAATTCAGCAAATATAAATAAAATTGGCGAAGGAAATATTTTATGATTTTAGTTTTAAATTGCGGGAGTCAAAGCATAAAATGGAAAGTTTTTAATGAAAAGTTAAAAGTTTCCCAAGAGGGGACGCGCGATTTTTCCACCCAAGGCGGACCAGCCTTGGGCTGGGAGAATATTTTAGAAGAGGAATTAAATAAAATTGACAAGACAGATATAAATTTAATAGGGCATAGGGTGGTGCACGGAAAAGACATTTTTAGAGAGCCAATAGAAATTACAAAAGAAAATTTGGAGAAATTAGAAACATTAAACCATTTGGCTCCGTTGCATAATCCATTTAATGTTTTGGGAATAAAAGCCTGCATAAAAAATTTTCCTAATATAAAAAATATTGCGGTATTTGACACGGAATTTTTTAAAGATTTGTCGGAAGTAGCTTTTACTTATGCTTTGCCGGAAAATATTGTAAAAGAAAATGGATATAGAAAGTATGGGTTTCATGGAATTTCTCATGAGTATGTGGCAAAAAAGGCTTGTGAAACTTTAAAGAAAAAATTTAATAAAACAAAAATAATTACCTGCCACTTGGGAGGCGGTTGTAGTATTACTGCCATAAAAGACGGCAAAGCAATAGACACTTCAATGGGTTTTACTCCAATGCAGGGATTGGTAATGATGACAAGGGCGGGGGACATGGATTTTGGAATTGTTTTGGAGTTGGCGCAAAAGCTCGGCTTAGAAAAAACAAACGAAATTTTAAATAAAGAATCTGGCGTAAAAGGAATTTGCGGAGAGGGAGAAATGTTAAAGGTTCTGGAAATGATTAAAGCTGGAGATGCAAAAGCCATATTAGCGCTTGATGTTTTTGTTTATTCAATTCAAAAATACATTGGAAGTTATTTTGCGATTTTGGGCGGATGTGATGCCTTGGTTTTTACCGGGTCAATTGGATCGGGCTCTGCAAAAATTAGGAATATGATTTGTAAAAATTTGGATATCCTTAAGAAAACTAAAATTTTAGCAATTGAAACCGACGAAGAATTAGCCATTGCGCAAAAAATTATTAAAATTTAAAATTTATGCCAGAAGCAAAATCAGAGAAAAAAATTTTGTGGTTTAACGAAGTGGGCATGGATGATGTTCCGCTGGTGGGTGGGAAAAATGCGTCGCTTGGAGAAATGTATGTAAATTTGACATCAAAGGGCGTGAATGTGCCTTTTGGTTTTGCCTTAACATCTGCTTTTTACTGGAAATTTATTAAAGCCAATGGTTTGGACAATAGTTTAGCTGAAGTTTTTAAGGATTTGGATCCTAAAAATTTGCAATCTGTAAGGGCTGTTGGAAAATCGGCCAGAGAAAAAATTGGCGCCGGAATTTTTTCAGAAGAACTGCAAAAAGAACTGTTTGATGCATATGAGGAACTTTCAAAAAAATATAATGTTGAAAACACAGATGTGGCGGTAAGAACTTCGGGCGTGGCAGAAGATAATCCGGACGCCTCTTTTGCAGGGCAATTTGAAACATATTTAAACATAACGGGGAAGGAAAGTCTTTTGAGAGCTGTAAAAAATTGTTTCATTTCTTTTTTTACAGATCGGGCAATTATTTACAGAGAACAGGTAAAAGTTGATCATCTTTCTGTTGCGTTGTCGGTTGGCGTGCAGAAAATGGTACGGTCTGATTTAGGGACCTCGGGAGTTATATTTTCTTGCGATACAGAGTCTGGATTTGGAGATGTGGTTTTAATAAATGCAAGCTACGGGCTTGGTGAAAATGTTGTAAAAGGCAGAGTTGACCCAGACCAATTTTATATTTTTGAAACAACATTAAAAAAGGGTTTTGCCCCAATTTTGGAAAAAAGATTGGGCACAAAATTGGTTAAATTAACCTATACAAAAAATCCCAAAGCGCCCACAAAAGATATTGCTACCACAAAAAAAGAAAGAGAAAATTTTTGCATAGATGACAAAGATGTTCTGGCTTTGGCAAAATGGTCTGTAATAATTGAAGACCATTATAAAAAATCAATGGATATGGAGTTTGCAAAAGACGGAATAACAGGAGAACTATTTATTGTGCAGGCAAGGCCGGAAACAGTTCAAAGTAAAAAAAATCTTAATGTTTTAGAAGAGTATGTATTGAAAATTGAAAATTGGAAATTGAAAATTATCGCCCAGGGCATGAGCGTCGGCAGTAAAATTGGGCAAGGCACGGCAAAGGTTATTATGTCTGTAAAAGATATTGAAAATTTTAAGGAAGGCGAAGTTTTAGTTACAGATATGACAGACCCGGACTGGGTGCCGGCAATGAAAATTGCCAAAGCAATTGTTACAAACAGAGGCGGAAGAACTTGCCACGCGGCAATTGTGGGCAGGGAATTGGGGGTGCCTACGGTTGTTGGCACAGCCACCGGCACTAAAAAAATTAGAACCGGTATGAAAATAACAGTTTCTTGCGCCGGAGGCGAAGATGGAAAGGTTTACGACGGAACCGTTCCTTTTGAAATTAAAAAAACAGATATTTCTAATTTAGCTAAAACAAAAACCAAAATTTTAATGAATGTGGGCGAGCCGTCAAATGCATTTAACTTGAGTTTTATTCCAAATGATGGGGTGGGGCTGGCTCGCGAGGAATTTATTATTATAAACGCAATAAAAATCCATCCAAACGCCCTTATAAATTATAAAAGTCAAAAGATAGCATTAAAGAAAAAAATTGATGCGCTAACTTTGGGCTATAATGATAAGAAGCAGTTTTATGTTGATAAATTGGCCGAAGGAATTGGCACAATTTGCGCCGCATTTTATCCAAAGCCGGTTATTGTGCGGTTTTCAGATTTTAAAACCAATGAATATAGGAGTTTGGTTGGCGGAGAATTATACGAACCGTTTGAAGAAAATCCAATGATTGGTTTTAGAGGTGCTTCAAGATATTATGATCCAAAATTTAAGGATGCGTTTGTGCTGGAATGCAAGGCAATTAAAAAAGTCCGCGAGATTTTTGGCTTGGACAATATTATACCAATGGTTCCGTTTTGCAGAACTTTGGATGAAGGCAGAAAAGTTGTAAAAATTATGGAAGAGAACGGGTTAAGCCAAAAAGACGGACTTAGGGTCTATGTCATGTGCGAAATTCCCGCAAATGTGATTTTGGCAGAAAAGTTTTTGGAAATTTTTGACGGGTTTTCTATCGGATCGAATGACCTTACTCAGCTTACTTTGGGACTTGATCGCGATAATTCAGAGTTGTCAAGCATTGGAAATGAAAAAAATGAAGCAGTCAAAGAGCTTATTGAAGAAGCCATAAAAGTATGCCAAAATAACAATAAATATATTGGCATTTGCGGACAAGGCCCGAGCGACTTTCCGGACTTTGCCCAATTTTTGGTTGAGCTTGGCATTGAGTCAATTTCATTAAATCCGGATTCGGTTTTAAAAACCAAAATTGCCATTGCCGAAACCGAGAAAAATATAAACAATAAAAATGTTTAATAAAATGTACGATATTATTACTTTTGGTTCTGCTGCGCAGGATATTCACGTAAAATCCAAGGCGTTTAAAATTTTAAAAGACGAAAAAGATTTTGCAACAGGAGAAGGAATTTGCCTGTCGCTGGGGTCTAAAATAGAAGTTGAGGATATTATTTTTGCAACCGGCGGAGGTGGTACAAATACTGCCGCAACCTTTGCAAAACAGGGTTTTAAAACAGCATATTGCGGGGCAATCGGGGCAGATGTGTCCGGCCTCGAGATTATTAGGGAGTTAAAACATTTAAGAATTGACACAAGGTTTGTTGTTAAGAAAAAGGAAAAGCATACAAATCATTCGGTTGTTATTTCAAACACCGGTGCCGACCGAACAATTATGGTTTATCGAGGAGCGTCTGATTTATTGTGCCTGCCTGCCGGCAGGCAGGCGACAAAGCTGGCAAAGACCAAGTGGTTTTACTTTGCCCCATTAAGTGGTGAAATGCTGCAAGAATTTTCTTGGCTTGTTAATTTTGCAAAAAATAACAAAATAAAAATTGCGGCAAATCCATCAAAACAGCAGTTATTATTGCCGGAAGAAGAACTCAAAAGTATTTTTAGTAAAATAGACATATTGTTTTTAAATCAGGAAGAGGCATCATTTTTAACAAAAATTGATTTTGCAAATGAAAATGAAATTTTCAAAAAAATTGATGAGATTTGCCCGGGCATTGCGGTTATGACAAAAGGGGGAGAGGGCGTTACGGTTTCCGATGGAAAATATTTGTATTCTGCCCTGCCAAATCCGGAAAGGATTATTGTTGATACAACAGGAGCGGGCGATTCATTTGCCTCGGGATTTTTATCCGGATACATAAGATTTAATAAAGACATTGTTAAATCAATTCAATTGGGTCTGGCAAATTCTGAAGCCAATATTTCGCAGGTTGGAGCAAAAACAGGTTTGTTGAATAAAAAATCAGATTTTAGACGAGTCGAGGTTGTAAAACAACTTTGCACAGAAAATAATTTATGTTTACCAAAATGAAAAATTTAAAAGATTATTTTAAAAAGGCAAAAGAGGGAAAGTGGGCAATTGCTCAGTTTAATTTTTCCGATTTTACGCAGATGAAGGGAATAGTAAATAAATGCGCGGAATTAAAGTCACCGGTGATTTTGGGCACATCTGAAGGCGAGAGTAAGTTTTTTGGATTAGAAGAGGCGGTTGCCTTGCGTGATGTTTTGCAAAAAAAAACTGGCTTACCTATATTTCTGAATTTGGACCATGGGAAAAGTCTAGAATACGCAAAACAGGCAATAGATGCCGGCTATGATATGGTTCATTTTGACGGGTCCAAGCTTTTTTTAGATGAAAATATTAGAATTACAAAAGAGGTTGTAAAATATGCAAAGTGGAGGGGGGTTTTGGTGGAAGGCGAGGTTGGAAAAATTGGCACAGACGCATCCAGAATCTATACGGAAAAGTTCGAAATAAAAGAAGAGGATTTAACAAAGCCCGAAGAAGCCCAAAAATATTTAAAAGAAACTAAAGTAAATTTATTGGCAATTTCAATGGGAAACTTTCATGGAATTGAGGGGTCTGGGGTTGATCCAAATTTAAGGCTGGATGTTTTAGGAGCTGTAAAGGAAAAAGTTGGCGACGCGCTTTTTGTGCTTCATGGGGGGTCCGGTACTCCCGAGGACGATATAAAAGAAGCAATTAAATTGGGAATTGTAAAAATAAATATAAATACAGAGCTGAGAATGGCCTTTTCCGGAAATTTGAGAAGGGTTTTAAATGATAACAAGGAAGAAATAGTTCCGTATAAATATTTGCCCGAAGCTCAAAAAGCTGTTGAAAGGCTTGTTGCAGTAAAGGTGAAACTATTTGACAGCGCAGACAAAATATACTAATATAAAAAACATTACAAAAAAACATGTCTAAAATTACATTAGAAAGAGAAAAATGCATTGGGTGCGGATCGTGTGCGGCATTGTGCCCAAAATATTTTGAATTGCAAGAAGACGGTAAATCGCACATTAAAGATGCGGTAAAACAGGAAATTGAAGAATTAGAAACAGAAAAAATTGAATGCGCCGAATCAGCCGCAGAAGCATGCCCGGCTCAGTGCATACACATAACTAAATAATAAAAGTATGATTTCGCTAAAAGCTAAAGTAAGAACTGAAAAGGGGAGAAAAAATAGCAAGACAAGAGAATCGGGAAGGATTCCTGCTGTTGTTTATGGTCACAAAGTAAAAAATGTTTTGCTGGATATTGACTATAAGGATTTTCAAAGAGTTTTGAGAGAAGCTGGCGAAAGCTCGTTGATTGAGCTTGATATTGAGGGAGATAAAAAATCTGTTTTAGTGCACGAAATCCAAAAAGACCCGGTTTCTGATAAATTTATACATATAGATTTTTTCCAGGCTTCGTTGACCGAAGAGGTGCAGGTAAAAGTCCCATTGGTTTTGGAGGGCGAATCATTGGCTGTAAAAGATTTGGGCGGAACATTGGTAAAAAACATTTCCGAGTTGGAAGTCAAAGCTTTGGCTAAAAACCTTCCGCACGAAATTAGAGTGTCTATTGAGCCGTTAAAAACATTTGAAGACCATATTTTGGTAAAAGACCTGAACGTGCCAAAAGATGTAAAAGTTTTGGCAAAGCCTGATGAAATTGTGGTTTCTGTTTCTGCTCCTGCAAAAGTTGAGGAAGACCTTGCAAAAGAAATAGAGGAAAAAGTTGAGGATGTGGAGAAAGTGGAAAAAGAGAAAAAGGCAGAGGATGTTGTAGATGAGCCAAAAGAAGATAAAAAACAATGAAAAAATATTTCATAATTTTACTATTTTTTACATTAACCAGCTTGCCTGGTTTTTGTTTTGCAGATGCGCTGGGCGACCAATGCGCCACAATTTCCGAGCTCACCACAGGATGCCCAAATATGTCGGCGGCCGATTGCAAAGTTTTTCTTCAAAAATGCGCGGATTATTACGACCAGCAATCTGCTAAAATTTCCCAGGATATGACAAAAACCTCTGCACAGAAAAATACTCTGCAAAGCGCAATTTCAAAATTGAAAAGCAAAATACAGGGCTTGGAAGCAGACATAAACCAGGGGAAAATTATGGTGAAAGATTTGAATATGCAAATATCAGACACCCAGCTTTCCATAAACAAAACTACAGATGAAATTGAAGGCTCGCAGAATCAGATAGAAAGTATTTTGCGGTCTGTGTATGAAGAGGACAAAAAACCGTCATTTGTAATTTTACTTGAAGGGAGTCTCTCGGATTTTTTTAGCAACCTTACATATTTGGAAAGTCTCAACTCAAAAGTGAGCACGCTTTTAGACAGTACAAAAAATTTAAAATCGTACCTCCAAACACAGCAAATAAAAATGGGCGACAATGTTGATCAATTACAAAAAACCATAGCCCTGCAAACATTGCAAAAAACGCAAAACGAAAAAAATAAAAAAGAACAAGACACATATTTAAAACTTACTGAGGCTCAATACCAGCAACAACTAAAAGAAAAGCAGGAAACCGAACAAAAGGCATCCAAGATCAAAGCGATGCTGTTTCAAATGGTTGGAGTGTCAAAAGTGCCGACATTTGGCGAGGCCCTTGAGGTTGCCAAAACGGCAGCCGTAATGGCAGGAATACGCCCCGCATTTTTGTTGGCAATTATTAGCCAGGAATCGGCAATTGGGAGGAATGTCGGGCAGTGCTATTTGACCGACCCATCTACCGGCGCCGGTAAAAAAATATCTACGGGAGTAGCAATTATCAGAGTTATGAAACCAACAAGGGATGTTCAGCCATTTATACAAATTACGACAGCTGCGGGCAAGGATCCTTATAAAACTCCGATTTCATGCTGGATTCCTGCTTATGTAGGCGGAGTGCCAACTGGATGGGGCGGGGCAATGGGGCCCGCGCAATTTATTCCATCTACATGGAATTTATTTACAGAAAGGCTAAAAGTTCTTTTGGGCAAAGCTCCCGACCCTTGGGGAATAAAAGATTCGTTTACTGCTTCGGGATTATATTTGGCAGATCTGGGAGCTACCGCTCAAACCTCTTCAAAAGAAAGCGCGGCTGCTTCGCGCTATTATGGAGGTTCTTCAGCCTATGCCAGGAGCGTTATGTCCAGAGCGGGCTGTATCCAAACTTTTATTGACTCTGGCACAATGTCAACCTCGTGCCAAAATCTTATTTTTTAAATGCTTTTATAATTCCGTCCAGCTTGCCGTCCATTACAGATTCAATGTCGTGCCATGATTTGTTTATTCTGTGGTCGGTAATGCGGTCTTGCGGAAAATTGTAAGTGCGGATTTTTTCTGCTCTTTTGGCAGAAGCAATTTGTTCTCTTCTTTCATCGGATAATTTTGACAGGTCGGCTTCTTCTTGCGCTCGCAAAAGCTTTGCAGACAAAATACCCAAGGCAGTTTCTTTGTTTTGTTGCTGGTTTCTTTCTGACTGGCAGGTGACAACAATCCCAGAAGGTTTATGCACAATTCGTATTGCTGATTCGGTTTTATTTACATATTGTCCGCCGGGACCCGAAGATTTGTAAGTTGAAATTTCCAAATCTGCCGGAGAAATATTTATCTCGGTTTTTTTAGGCTTCAGTAGAACCGCCACAGTTGCGGTGGAAGTGTGTACACGGCCTTGTTTTTCGGTTTTGGGAATTCTTTGCACTCTGTGCACTCCGCCTTCGTTTTGTAGTTCGTCATAGACTCCTGCTCCCGATAATTCAAAAATAATTTCCTTAAACCCGCCAATTGTTGATGCGCTTTGATCTAAAACCCTTTCTTTCCAGCCTTTTGTTTGTCCGTATCGCGAGTACATTCTGTATAAATCGCGAGCAAAAAGCCCGGCCTCATCTCCGCCTTGCCCCGCGCGTATTTCGACAATCGCAGATTGTTTTTCTGAGCCAGCCGAAACTTGCTCACCTTCATAATCCTCCGGCTTATAATTTTTCCAGTCTTCTGCACTAAATTTTGAAAAGTCTATTTTATCTGCCATATTTTAAAATCATATCATAAACTATTGCCTTTTGCAAAAAAGTTTGTTAGTATATGAGATATACAAATTATTAAATAATTATGAAAGCAGATATACATCCAAAATATTATAAGGCTTCTGTGCATTGCGCTTGCGGAAATAAATTTACCGTTGGCTCGGCAAAAGAATTTATAGAAACTGAGGTTTGCGCTCAGTGCCATCCTTTTTATACAAAACAGGAAAAGGTTATGGACACATTGGGAAGAGTTCAGAAATTTAAGGAAAGAGCTGCAAAAAAAACAGGCGTTAAAAAAGTAAAAAAAGATACCAGAACTAAGACTAAAAAATAACTATGGCAAAAAATACCAATATAAGCGTTGAAGAAATGGTCCAGGCAGGCGTAAATTTTGGACACAAAGTTTCAAAATTGCACCCAAAAATGAAGCCGTTTATTTCCGGCATTAAAAATAATGTCAATATTTTTGACCTAGAAAAAACTGCAAAGGAGCTTGAAACTGCCCTGGCTTTTATTTCTAGAATTGTTGCCGAAGGAAAAGCAATAGTTTTTGTGGGCACAAAAGTCCAGCTAAAAGGAATCGTGCAATTGGCAGCAGAGGAATGCGGAGCGCCGTATGTTACAGAAAGATGGCTTGGCGGAACTTTTACCAATTTTGAAACAATCCAAAAAAGGGTGAGCTATTTTAAGGATTTGGAAAAGAAAAGGGAATCCGGGGAGCTTGAAAAATATACAAAAAAAGAGAGATTAAATTTTGACAGGGAAATTGCCAAATTAAAAATAAAATTTGAAGGCGTGCGGACAATGACAAAATTGCCAGAAGCCGTATTTATTTTTGGTTTAGACAAGGATATCACCTGCGCCAGGGAAGCAAAAAGAAAAGGAATTAAAATTGTTGCATTGTGCGACTCAAATGTTAATCCGGATATTGTTGACTATCCAATCCCGGCAAATGATGATGCAATTTCTGCAGTAAGCTATATTCTAGAGAAGGTAAAAGGTGCTATAATAGAAGCAAGAAAATCAAATTAGAACTCGCATATGGTTACTATAGACCAAATAAAACAATTACGCGATGAAACTGGGGTTTCTCCTACGGAAATAAAAAAGGCATTGGAAGAGACAAAAGGAGATACCGAAAAGGCAAAAGAGCTTTTGAGGATTTGGGGCAAAAAAGTGCTTAATAAAAAAACCTCGCGAGACACAAAAGCAGGTCTAATTGAAACATATTTGCACCCAAATGCTCAAACCGGCGTATTGCTTGATATACGGTGCGAAACAGATTTTGTTGCAAAATCTCCTGATTTTAAAAATTTGGCTCACGAAGTTTGCCTGCAAATTGCGGCAATGAAACCATTTTATGTAAAAGAAGAAGATATTCCGGAAGGGTTTTTAGACGGCGAAATGAAAATTTGGAACGAGCAGGTAAAAGATTCCGGAAAGCCGGAGAATATTATAAAACAAATACTTGAAGGTAAGGCCAGCAAATATAAGCAAGAAATTTCTTTGATGAACCAGTTGTGGATAAAAGACGATACTAAAACAATAAAAAACTTAGTTGAAGACACGGTTGCAAAGGTAGGGGAGAATATAGAAATTAAAAAATTCGCAAGGTTTGAAATTTAATGGTTGAATTAATATTTTTATTTATTTTCGTAATTTCTTTTGGCGGAGTTTTGTTTATTTTGGCGCGTAAAATTCCTGTTTTGGTTACTATGCCTCAAAACGGCAAGACCGGCATTAAAAAACATAGGATTATTCTTGAGGCGGAAAATAAAATCAAAAACTTTTTTTCTGCGTTTGAAAAACCAATTTTAATGCACAGGCTTCTTTCGTGGGTAAAAGTGATGACCCTAAAAATTGAAACAAAAGTTGACGGTTTGTTGCACGACATTAGAAAGAAGCAAAAAAAATAATCTCATTGCCACCTTAGCTCAGCGGTAGAGCAACTGTTTTGTAAACAGTAGGTCCCGAGTTCGAATCTCGGAGGTGGCTCATCTAAAAAGCGTGCTTAACACGTTTTCTGCTTATTTGACAGAGGTATTTGCGAGTGTATAATAGAGATATAAATAAAGAAATATAATATGGCAAAGAAAAACGGCAAAAAAATTACAATCGATGGGCTGGCGATAATAATTAATAAAGGCTTTGATGGACAGATGGCATATATGGAAAAAAGATTTGACCAGTTTGATCAAAAAATGGCTTCTAAAGAAGATGTAAAAAGTCTAGATACTAGGCTGAACACGATAGAAAAAGACGTAAAATATATAAAAGAAAATTTGACCAGCGCAGTAGAATTGGAAAAAGATGTGGAATATATCAAAAATACATTAAATATTCCTGCTTTAAAAAAGTAAGATATATCTTAGCTGGCTATTGACACGAAACTAATTATAGAATAATATGCATGGTGTAGGTAAAATAATTAATTTTTAATAACGCAATAAATTAATTTTTTTAAATTTAAAAAATAACGTCCGCGAAAATATTTTTTCATAAGAATATTTTCGCGGGTGTTTTTTTCAACATGATTGCACGGAAAGTAATTTGAAAATTTAACCCGTCAAAATGCGAAAGCTTTTGTCGGGAAGTAAATTAGTTTTTTAAAGTTGTTTCGAATTAGTCCGAGATATTTATATCAAAGACACACATTAGTAGTTTATTCTAATATCTTGAATTTATTCAAGATAGAGTAGTAAATCAAACTGTATATTTGAGAGTTTGATCCTAGCTCAGGGTGAACGCTGGTAACGTGGATACCGGCATGCAAGTCACGGGGGCCGCAAGGCAACCGGCGAACGGCTTAGTAACACGTGGGTACATACCCTAAACTGG
>Ga0172379_10002096_pt1 | contig 36771 bp, 26 predicted proteins | sample GrowelOW334metaG_FD_119756 | JGI IMG/M metagenome (GOLD analysis project Ga0172379, IMG submission 119756) | Groundwater microbial communities from an aquifer near a municipal landfill in Southern Ontario, Canada - Groundwater well OW334 metaG | ecosystem: Environmental > Aquatic > Deep... | reverse complement strand
TGGAAAGAAACCCGCCCGCCCGCTTCGCATAAGCATCAGCGAGGCGAGCCGTCGAGGCAGGGAAACTGTCCGCAAGACTCACCAAACGGAAAATTTCGCTTCACGAGCTAAAATTTCAGTCTCCGCTTCGCTTCAAATTCAAAATTTCTTCACGCTCGTTCGCTCAATTTTTATCTCCGTTTAGTTCGTAATGCGGAAATCACGAGAATAAAAGTGATTGACTAAATGCTAAAATAAATATAAAGTTGTTTAGATGAAGAAGAAAATCAATAAAACTGAATTATTGGCTCCGGCCGGCTTGCCCGCCAAAGCCCGATAAATTATTAATAAAATCCAGCAAAATTATCATGTCGAATGAAAAACTAAAAAATATTGAGCTTCTCGCGCCGGCGGGGAGTCCGGAAAAAATGAAATATGCTTTTGCCTATGGCGCGGACGCGGTGTATGCCGGCGTGCCTGATTTTTCCATGCGCCGAAGAATCAATTCTTTTGGCGAAAAATCTTTGGCGGAAGGCATCAAGTATGCGCATAAGCTTGGAAAAAAGTTTTATGTGACTTTGAATATTTATGCGCATAATGTTCATATTGAAAAATTGGAGAAACATTTGAAATTTTTGAAAAAATCCGCTCCGGATGCGGTGATAGTTTCCGATCCCGGCATTTTGGCGTTGGTTAAAAAAAATATTCCGGAAATGGAAATCCATCTTTCCACGCAGGCCAACGCGACCAATTGGCAAGCGGTAAAATTTTGGAATGACTTGGGAATCAAAAGAATTGTTTTGGCACGGGAAGTGACGCTGAACGAAATCAAGGAAATAAGAAAAAGAGTGCCGGAAGCGGAGCTGGAATATTTTGTCCACGGAGCAATGTGCATGAGTTATTCGGGAAGATGCCTTTTGTCCAAGTGGATGAAAAATCGGAGCGCCAATTTGGGAGATTGCATTCAGCCGTGCAGATGGCTTTACAAAATAAAAAGTAAAAAAGAAAAAGTTTACCCAGTTAAATCCGCCAAAGGCGGTCCTGCTTTGCAGGAATTTAACGGGGTGAAAAGTGATATTTTATTAATGAATGTGAAAGATGAGAAAGAAGAGTTTGAAATTAATTTGGAAGAAGATGCTCACGGAACATATTTTTTCAACAGCAAAGATCTGAATTTACTGAGTTATCTGCAAGAATTGAAAAACGCAGGCGTGGATTCATTCAAAATTGAAGGACGCAACAAAAGTGTTTATTATTTGGCGATAGTTTTGCGCGCTTATCGGAAAGTTTTGGATGCGATCGAAACCCCAGTTAAATCCGCCAAAGGCGGTTCTGCTGCGCAGAAATTTAACGGGGTTCACCCTGTTAAATCCGCTAACAGCGGTGCAGAGCAATTTAACAGGGTAAAGAAAATAATAAAAGAACAGCAAAAAGAATTGGAAAATTTATTTCATCGCGGATACACGACGGGATTTCTTCTGGAAACTGAACCTGAACATAATTTTTCTAATTCACACCAAAAAGCGACCCATCAATTTGTGGGGGAAATAATGGAGCAAAAGGGGAAAATTTTAAAAATAAAACCGCATAACGCGATTTATTTGAAAGATAAATTGGAAATTATTGCTCCGGGAAAAAATATTCCGCTAAAAATAAATAATTTTTTTGATAAGAATATGCAAAAAGTTAAATCAGTGCACGGAGGAGAAACTGGGTTTTCATATTTGGAAATCAAGGGAAGTGAAAAAGCGCACAAAGCGGGAGAATTTTTATTAATTAGGAAAAAAATTTAAAAATCTTTATAGCATCCGGAAGATCCGACATTAACGCCGGAATATCCCATATCTTGGCAGCGAATATTTTTTGTGCCGTTGGCGATTCTCATATAAAATGTCGGACCTTTAGTAAGAGGAGCAATGGCGCCTGAATATGTTCCCCACATAATCGTGGCATAATGCCAACCTGTTGGAAGTGCAGGCAACTTGGAGTTTGGCATGGCATCACAAACTGAGTTGCCTTCTATCGGAGGAAAATCACAAACACAGCATGGCAGGCTGTCCGGATTGCAAGTACAATCTGTTGGGGCATTATCTGCAAGTATGGGACAATAAAGATATGACTCAGAAGGATAATCTGTGAGTTGAGCGCACGATGATATTGCTTTACTTAAACTTTCAACTGTGGACATAGCGGAGGCATCTCTGGCTTTCTGTTTTGCAAAACTCAAGGAAACTAAAACGATACTGGCTAGAATTCCAATAATTGCAATAACAATCAAAAGTTCGATCAAAGTAAAGCACTGCTTTGTTTCTATTAATAAATAATTTTTTTTATTTATTTTTTTGACAAAGGTGGGCATTTTTTCTTTTTGCATTTTTGTTTTTGGAATAAAAACCTCAATTTTATTATATATCATGTGGAAAAAAATGGTATCTGATCAGGAGGAGGGGAGATAGCAAAAACTATTTAGCAAGCTTGGCCTGTGGATAACTCAAAATTGGCTAAAATAGGAAAATTTACCTTGCTACGGAAGAATATTTATTAAAGGCTTAAATTAAGGATAATTACAGGTTTTTTGGAAAAACTTTTGTTTTTTATTTGTGGATGAATATATTTAATATACTCACTATATTAAATATATTCACAATGTGGTAAAATAAGGCTATTCATATAACATGAAACATTTAACATATAACAAGCAAAAAAGTGCAATACAAAATAAATACAAAAAAGAAAAATAGATGACATATATTCGCGTTAAAGACGTTGAGAAAATTATAGATCGCGATAGAAATACAATCCTGCGCTGGGAACGCGAAGGATTAATTCCCCATCCTCAAAAAGATTCTAGAGGGTGGCGTTTTTATAATGAAAAAGATATTGAGGTGATCAAAAAATATATGGAGGCCGTGAGAAAACAGTATGCGAATAGCCTTAACGAAAAGGCACATTCGAATGCTCTAAAAAGCTAATAAAAAAGGGATATTATCCGTAGAAAAAACCGAAAATGATTTCATATAAATCTAAAAACATAATACGGAGAAGAAGAGGAGTCGATGGAATTCGATCCGGTTTCGGTTTGGAAAGAAAAATAAAAACCGCTGCCAAGTGGGTCATCAATGGAAATTTTATGGCCCCGGGATTTTATGTTGAGAAAAAAAGAAAACATTTAATAATTTTCAGAAAATTCAGTTTTAACTTCAACCCAAAGAAATTTATTTTCGTCCACAAAATATTTTTCCGCCGGTCAATGGCTTTGGCGACAATCATTTTTGTCCTAGTTGCTTTCTATTTTGAAAAATCCCAATATTCCCGCAGCGCTACTTTCAATTGGACGCAAACTAATTGGGTGAGCCAGAATTCCAATACCAATGTTAATTATGATACTTCTAGCGGATGGACTGATTATTCCGCCAAAGATCAAGCGACGACAATTGGTAGTGGAACAGTTACTTCTGTTGCTCGTTCGGTAGGTCCAATTTCGCAAACGACTTATGATAATTTTAATGCAGGAAATAATTCCGGAACAACTCACGTGATTGGCAGTGGAGATAGTGGCAGTGTGCGGAAAGTTAGCACTGGAGTTTCTACTACTGAACTTAACCTAACCTCTAACCGTATGATAGCTATGAAAATAGGAACGGATGGATTTGCCAGAATAATATATGCTGACAACGGCACAAATGAAATTTATTTCATTAAGTGCGCGAATGAAGCTTGTTCTTCCAGTAGTCCCGTTCTTATTGATAGTGTAACTAATGATATATATAAAGTTGCTCTTGATTTGGATTCCCTAAATCGTCCGGCAATTGTTTATTTAAAAGGTTCTGATTCTAAAATTGTAAAATGCAATGATGATAGTTGTTCGAGCATGACTTCTGCTGTAACAATTGATAATGAAGTTTTAGATCAACCAAGCGGGCCACGAAGTATTGGATTTTTGCCAAGCGATAATAGTAAAATTTTGGTTGCATATTATAATTCTACAAATAAAAAATTGAAATTAGCGGCAGTTACTTGCACTACAACTTGCACGGTTGATAATAAAGCAACAATTGACGAAGCGAATGCTGATGATTTTGGATTTCAAGTAACTTTGAAAGTTCATTCAGATGGATTTGCCAGAATTGTCTATTATTCTTACGCAACTGGTGTTTCAGCTGCCATAAAATTTGCTAAATGCACTGACTTGAATTGTAGTTCGCCTACAATTAACACCATTACAACTAGCGTTGCCAATACTATGGCTCATCCTTCTGATGATACTTATGTTAGTATGGCGCTTGGTTCAAGTGATGAATTAGCACGGATTGCTTATAAAGGTAATGATAATAAAGCTAAATTTATTCAATGCAGTAATGATGATTGTTCAAGCGTGAGCTCCCCGGTGGTAGAAATATCGGCTTATGACGTGAGTCATTTGTCAATAGACCTTAACTCACAAAATTATCCATATGTTCTATATAAACTTACCAACGCCGATTACACTTCTTATTATAAGGCTTGTCAAGACACAACGTGTTCATCTTTAGGAAGTGAAGTCAGCATAGGTGATGGAACCTTCGGGAGTAAAGCGATGCTTAAAATGGGAGCAGATGATTATCCGAGAATAATCTACGGCAGCACTGCTGGGCGAACTCAATATTATTTTCCAACATTCAGCACCGTGGCGGCCGGAACATTCACTTCTTCAATTATGGATGCCGGAACAAATACTTATTCCTGGGATACGGCGACTTGGGATAATACAGCTAAGGAAACTATTGCGATGAAAGTGAGGACATGTCCAAGCACTGATTCCGATTGTTCGGAAGCCACGGCTTGGGCCAGTTGTTCCACTATTGATAGCGGTGATGATATAACCGATGGTCTTTGCGCGACTGATGGTGATCGATATGTTCAATATCAAGTGGTGCTTTCCACCGCCACAGCTTCGGTGACGCCATCGCTGGATAATATTACAATAAATTACAATAGCGGTGATCCAACTTATACTACACTCACATCTTCGGCCTATGATTCCGGAGATTTTGCCAATACAATAAGCAATATTCAATGGTCGGCAACACTGAATGGATCCAGTTCGGTTAAATTTCAAATCAGAACCGCTCCGGATAATGGATCTGGTTCGCCGAATTGGGCGGGTGGTTCCGGATGGTGCGGGCCAAATGACTTTGTTTCTGATTCTTGCAGTAGCTCGACTTATTTTACCAATCCTGCCGGAGGAGAAGAAATTGATGATATTCAGTCGGATATTTCCGGAAATCAATGGTTTCAGTATAAAGCCTTTCTGTTTCCTGATGGAGCGGATGGAACTATTGTGCCAGTACTTAATGATGTCACGATGACTTATGTGAGCAATGCTTCTCCAACAATAAACACTGTAACCGCAACGCAGGGTTCTGACGGAATAATTGATATTAATTATAATGTTGATGATGCTGATATCGCTCCCGGAACTTCTACAATTTATTTCGGTTTGGATGTCGGAGCAACGCTTTCCGGAACTTTGACCACCGGTGCCACATCTATAACCCTAGCCGGAAATTATTCTAATTTACCTAATGGTGCACAAACCCAAACTATTTTGATTGATCAGGAATTTATTACTTGCACCAACCGTTCAACAACAACTCTGAGCGGCTGTTCGCGAGCTCAAAATAGCAGTAGAGCGGCGTCGCACGGTTCCGATCCAGTAAATCCAAAAGTTTGGTTTGTGGGAACCAATGCAAACACTACCGGAGATGGATTAGTGACTAATGGCAATGGGAAAACCGGAACTTGGACTATCAAAGAAGATCTTGATGGAGTATATTATGCTACTGCTAATGTCAGAGTCATTGCAAATGACGGCGAAGCCGCCAATCAAGTTTCCAATTCCACTGGAGCAACTACAGCTACTACATTTATTTTAGACACTAAAGATCCGACTGCGATTTCGTTTAAAATTAAACACAATCAAAGTTCAAATAATATTACCAATATTGCCGCTACGGATGATTCCGCAAAACAAATGAATTTTTCTAATGATGGAATTTTTACGGAAGAAAGTTATGTTTCTCTTGCGACTCCTTATACTTATTCTGGCATTATTTCCGGAGATCCCGCGACAGTGCATATGCGGGTTAAGGACGCGTATGGAAATTACGCTGATGCTACGGTTGTTACTCCCGCCAAGCCAACCAATGTTGTCTACTACGACACCTCCAATGCTTCGTCAAGCGAGTATCGTGAATTTATCGCGTGGAGCGTTGTTTCCGCATTGCAAGTAGGTTCGGGATTTTCGAAATATAATGTTTGGCGTTCTGCTCCTGATTCATTGACTCTCAATGAAGCTCTTTCCAATTCTGACACAACGGCTATTACTGTCACAGACGCCTCATTTTTGCCAACTTCCGGAACCATTATTATTGATGAAGAACAAATCACCTATACTTCAAAATCCGGGAATGATTTGGCGGGCACAATTGCCAGAGGAGCGGGAAATACTGTTGCAACTACTCATAGCAGTGGGGCCACCATTTGGGTAATTGCAGGGTCTTCTTCAGATAGGAATATTAATTATTATTTAAATAATGATCTGGTTACGGATGTTCATTATTATTTCAAAGTGACCACAGAAGATACATCCGGAAATATTTCCGCTTTTTCCTCAACGATTGATGACATTCCAAATGGCCAAGGAGGAACGGATTCAACTGCGCCGACTATTTCAAATGTTTTGATAGATGAAGATTTTATTGGAACTACCTTTGCTACCATAACGTGGGATACCGACGAAGTTGCCAGTTCTAGCGTGGGCTATTCTCCAGTGGGATCAGAAACTCCATATTCGGCGACTCTTGGAAATGCTTCGGTGGTAACCAATCACTCCATAACGTTAATCGGGCTTGAGCCGAACACTACATACAATATCCAATTAATTTCAGAGGATCTAAATGGCAACACAGCCACAAATGATGCCAGCTCTCCGGGAGCAGGTAATCAAATTTCCGATTACAGTTTTACCACTCTTCCGGGCCCAGGTATTTCCTTAGTGACCACACCATCAACTTCCAATACTCAATTCACTGTTCAATGGAAAACTACTACGGCTTCAGATAGCTATGTTGTATACTCCGATGCAGTTTCCGGAGGAGCGTTGGTGGATTCTGAATCCATAGGAGCACCTGATTTGGTGACTACACTGGGTTCTGATAGTTTGTATACTCATACACAAACTGTTTCCACATATAATGATGTGGCTCTTTCTGCGGGAACCACTTATTACTTCTATGTGCAATCTACAGATGCTTCTTCTAACACGTCGGTGCTTAATAATTCAGGTAATTTTTACAGTGTAAAAACTACTTCTGATGTGGCTGATCCAATCATATCTGGAATAGACGAGCTAATTATTAATAATACTTCAGCCGCTATCAATTGGACGACCGATGAGCCGGCGACGAGCGTGGTGAATTATGGGACCGTTTCAGGAACATATACTTTATCTTCAACTGTTTCAACTTATGACCGAAGTCATTATGTAATTCTCACTGGGCTTACTGCTGACACGACTTATTATTACACCGTCACTTCAGCCGATATTAATACCAATTCCGATACGGATGATAATAGCGGTGATGGATATACTTTCACAACTTTGAAGGACCCGGGATATCAGCACGATGCATTGAGCGCGATTACTGATGTGGCTGTTCCGCCAACAATAATTACCGATACGAAAGCCGTGATTTCTTTCAATACCGATCAAGCAGCTTTATGTTTCATTGAATCCGGAACGAGTTCCGCAAATTATACCAATGATATTTTCAAGGAAGATGGCTATGACGCGCAAACGGATTTCAACACTTATCACGCGATAAGTATGAATGGTTTGATATTTTCCACAAAATATTATTACAAAATTACTTGCAATGATAATTTGGATAACGTTGTTTCGTCCGACGAATATTCATTCACCACTTCCGAAACTCTTTATACCGCTGAGGGAGCGGGAGCGCTGAATGACACGACTGCGCCGTCAATTTCTGGGGTGGGCTCCGGAACTCTGACCGGAGAATCTGCAACAATAGAATGGAACACGAACGAAGAGGCTAATAGTTTGATCCGCTATGGAATCACCACTGATTATGGCGATATGGCTGGCAATGATTTGGTAAATATCGATGTGGACAATTATGTCACTTCGCATTCAGTAATTATTCACAATTTAATTCCGGCGACGAAATATTATTATGTGGTTATTTCCGCGGATGCTTCAGGCAACGTAGCAGTCTCTTCCGAAAATACTTTTTCAACATCCTCTCCCTCAAACATTTCTTCCATTAAAGTAGTTTCTACCGCTCTTGGAAAAGCCACCATCACTTGGTCCACATCCAAGGACATCACTTCCATTGTGGAATACGGTCTCACAACATCATATGGAGAAATCAAGCAAAGCAATACTCTCACTAAAGTTCACAGTATTGAACTCTCATCTCTCAATTCCTCAGTCACATATCATTTCAGAGTGAAAGGCAAAGATGCGGATAACAATTTTTATTCTTCTGCTGATTATACTTTCGAACCGAAATCGCCTCCGACTTTATCCAACAAAAGAGTGGAGGATATAACCGAGCACAGCGCCATAGTTAAATTCTCAACTAATGTTCCAACTTCTGCTTTGGTGACTTATACTGATCCAAAAGATCCCAAGAATTCCGGTTCTCAAGGTATGCCTAACCTGACTTCCACTCACGAAGTAGAACTGAAAAACCTTCCTTCCGGAGTTACTTTTGCAACCAAAATAAAAGTTACGGACGAACAAGGCAATTCCACAGAAGAAGATGGAACTAACTTTACTGTGGGTAAAGATGAAACCGCGCCTAAGATAGATCAAGTAAGAACCGATTCGGCACTGGCTCAAAATGATAAAGTTCAAACTATTGTTTCTTGGATAACAGAAGAACCGGCTACCACTTCTTTCATATATAAAGAGGGCAGGAATGGGCAGGAAAAAGAAACAAAAATATCCGATTCACTATCCACCAATCATGTGGCGGTCATTACTATTCTTAAACCCGGAACCGTTTATTATTTCAAAGTGAAATCCGTGGATCAATCTGAAAATATTGCTATCTCCACAGATTATGCGCTTCTCACTCCAAGAAGAAAAGAAAATATCATTCAAATAATTGTTAATAATTTCCAAGATATATTTGGGTGGATGAACATCAAGTGACATGCAACATGAAACATGAAACAAGTTTAACAAAGTTATGACATATATCAGAGTAAAAGATGTTGAGAAAATTATAGACCGGGATAGAAACACTATCCTGCGCTGGGAACGCGCCGGCTTTATTCCGCACCCTCAAAAAGATTCACGAGGGTGGCGCTATTATAGCGAAAAAGATATTCAAATTATCAAGAAATTTATGGATGCGGTGAGGAAGCAAGTTCTATGTTAAAATAACATTAGTAAAAGAAAAAAATGGCTGAACCAATAATTACAGTAGAAAAATTGAGAGTCATATACAATCAAGGAAAATCCAACGAAGTCCGTTCTTTGGACGGCGTGGATGTGAAAATTTATCCGGAAGAGTATGTGATTATCTATGGTCCTTCGGGATGCGGAAAATCCACCTTACTCTATTCTATTGCCGGATTGCAAATGCCGACTTATGGAGAAGTGACGATTAACGGAAAAAATCTTTCCAAAATGACCAAGAAAGAAAAAGTGGAATTGCATCAGACAGGAATCGGAATGGTTTTTCAGGCTTTTTATCTTATTGATTCATTGAATGTTATTGATAATGTCTGCCTTCCAAAAACTTTTCGCGGTGAAGACGTGAAAAAAAGAAGAACGGAGGGAATGAGTCTTCTCCAGCGTTTCAGTATTTTGGAACAATCCAACAAACTTCCAAGCCAATTGTCAGGCGGACAAAAACAAAGAGTATCCATTGCGCGCTCATTAATAAACAATCCGAATATTATTTTGGCTGACGAACCGGTGGGAAATTTAGACAGCGAATCAGCGGAAAATGTTTTGAAAATTCTGAAAGAATTGAATGACATAGACAAGAAAACCATAATCTTGGTTACTCACAATCCAGAACATTTACATTTTGCCGACAGGATTATCCATATGAAAGACGGATTGGTCGTTAAAGAGGAAGTAATTAGAGATAAACGTCCCGAAGAAGCGGTAAGCCGAGAAAAAGAAGGTGAAGGGGGAGAAGCAGTGGAACTTTCCAATGAACTGAAACTGCTTTTGCGGACATTCAAAAATCTTACTCCGGCTCAGATGGGAATGTTGATGATTCCTTTCAAAGCCAAGCAATTGCTTTTTCATATCACTTCGGAACTGAGCGAAGAGCAATTGAATGTGGCTGAAAATCTTGTGAAGGAAGTTTTGTTTAATAATTTGGACACTCCTCAATTGGCTCAAAAATTAGATTTGAAATTTGAACAAGGGGGAGCCAATTGGAACAGGACCAGAGCCAATTCTTTTACTGATAGAGTAAAGGAAACCCTGACTCAAGTGGAAGTAATAAAAAATAATTCGACGGAAGCTCCAAAAAAAATCGCCGAATATCTGGAACATCGGTTCAAGATGAATCTGGATGAAAAAGCAGAAGTGCGCTTGCAGGCTTTGTTGAAATTGCGTATGGAAAACAAAATAGATCTTTTGGGATTGGAGAAAAAATTGGATGATTCTGTGGCTGATGGCGGAGTGGGTCTCTACAAACAAACTGTGGAAAAAGTGGCGCGGGAAGTGGAAATTCTAATGTTATTAAAATATACAGGCTAAAAAAATGAAACTGATTGATATTCTAAAATTATCCACCAGAATGTTTCGGGCGCGGACATCCAGAACGCTCCTCACGATTTTGGGTATGAGCGTCGGTATCGGAGCGATTTTGTTTTTGGTTTCTTTGGGTTATGGTCTCCAAAAAACTCTTTTGGAAAGAATCACCACTTCCGAATCGCTTCTGACACTGGACGTGACGGAAGCGAAATCAGGCGCGGTAATTTTGGATGGCGAGGTGATTGAAAAAATAAAAAACATCAATGGTGTGTCGGAAATCAGTCCGTCTTTTCAACTAATTGCGCAAGGCCATTCCAATGATATTTCCGCGGATGTGGTCGTGAACAGCGTTTTGCCGTCATATTTCCGATTGGGAGGAGTAAAAACAAACAAGGGAAATCTTTTTGATGACAAAAACCAAGAAAATATCGTGGTTTCATCATCAGTAGCGCAGGTTTTTGGAAAAAATTCTGACGAAATAATCGGCCAAGAAATGAGTTTTACTTTTTTGATTCCAGAGGAAATCAAAGAAGGAGAACTGCAAAGCAATTTCAAAAGGATTGATCACGACACAAAATACAAAGTAGTGGGAGTAATTGATGGAGAAGAAAACACAATTTATTTGCATTCAGACAGCCTGAAAGTTTTGGAAATAAATAAATTCAATCAATTGAAAGTCAAAACCAAAGATAGCGAAATAATGAAATTAATTCGGGATCAAATTTTGGATTTTGGTCTTCTTGTTTCTTCTCTTTCTGACACAGTGGATCAGGCCAATCAAGTTTTCCGCATCATTCAGATAATTTTGATGATGTTCGGAATAGTGGCTTTGATTGTCAGCGCTATCGGAATGTTCAACACGATGACCATCACTTTGATGGAACGCACGGAAGAAATTGGAATTATGAAATCCATCGGGTCTTCTAGTGGAGCGATTTCCTTGATGTTTATTACGGAAGCGGCTATTATGGGATTTTTGGGAGGAGTGGGTGGCATCGGCATTGGAGTTTTGGGAGGAAAAATTTTCAATTTGATTATAAATTTTGTCGCTCAGCGCTTTGGTGGACAAGCGGTCAATTTGTTTTATAGTCCGCTTTGGTTTGTGGGAGTGATTTTGGTTTTTTCGGCATTTGTTGGATTTTTGACCGGAGTGATTCCGGCACGGCGCGCCAGCAAGATTGACCCGCTGGATGCCTTACGCTATAAATAATAGAAATCCCAAATCCCAATATCAAAAAAAATCCCAAATCAAAAAATCATAAAATTAAAAAATTGGGAATTAAAATTTTTGGTATTGGAAATTTATTTGAAATTGAGATTTGGAAATTGAGATTTAATTTCTATGAAGTTATTAGAAGGAAAAAAAATCGCGGATGAAATTTTTCGAGATATTAAAGAAATAATAAAAATCCAGCGTCTCAAACCGGGTCTGGCGGTGATTTTGGTTGGGCAAAATGAGGCCTCGGAAATTTATGTCCGATTGAAACAAAAAGCGGCGGAAGAAGTTGGAATAAATTTTTTCTTGCATCGATTTCCGGAAGAGTCCGATGAAAAAGAAATTATAGAAAAAATTCAGGAATTAAATAATGATGAAAAAATTTCCGGCATGATTGTTCAGTTGCCACTGCCAAAAAATTTGAATACTCAGAAAATCATGGATGCGATTGCTTCAGAAAAAGACGCAGACGGATTTTCTGCGCAAAGCGAATTTCCTCCGGTTTTTCCGAATGCTATTTTGCAATTGATAAAAAGCAGTGGGCAAAATTTGTCAGATAAAAGCGCAATAGTTATTGCAAACTCAACGGAATTTGGAGAAACGATGAGTGGAATTTTGGAAAAAGGAAAAATAAATAGCCAATATATATTAGCTGAAAATATTGAAAGAGAATTAATTTTGATAAAAAATGCGGATATTATTATTACCGCTGTTGGAAAACCGAAATTAATTTCTGGAAATATGATAAAAAAAGACGCGATTGTGATTGATGGGGGAATTAGCAAAATTGGTGAAAAGGTTGTGGGTGATGTGGATTTTGAATCAATGAAAAATGTTGCCGGCTTTCTTTCTCCCGTCCCGGGCGGAGTGGGTCCCGTTACTATTGCTTGTCTCCTGGAAAATGTTTATCAACTTTCTATAAAATAATCCAGTACGTTTTTTCACCGGTTTATTTTATATAACTGGTATTCCTTTTTATCGTATATGCGTAAAAAAGGAATATTGTGCGGCAACCACTTTTTTAATTTCACATATTTACATAGCATAACTACCGAATTATTAAATATTTCACTTTTCGCATATGCGAAAAGTGAAATATGCTGGCAGTGATGCAATCGCAATCATATTGATAATAAATGAATAAGATCCCACATACAATTTCTGGCGGCCACAATAAATTGTATATAACAAAAATAAGCTTTTTAATTTTTTAAAAAATAAAAAAAGCTCAAAATCTGTGTTAAGATCTTGAGCTTTTTGTTTTTTAATTCATCAGCCAGGCAATTGTTGTAATTACCCAACTGCCTTCGTTAGCTAGCTCGCTGATAGCGGAACCTTTTCTGTTGCGATCCCAGCCAGCTTCTTTGATGGAAAATGCCAGTTGCCCTAATCGAGTCAAAACCGTTATGTGGCCGGTAATGACTGTAGTTCCGGCGAGACCAGCTGCGCCAACTGACATGATTTTTATCGCCATCATCAGCTGGGGAGTGGCTTTGAAAAAAACGGCTAGCCACCCTTTTGCAATCGGATCATTAATCCCATTACTATTTCTCATTGCAATTATCAATGTTGCCAGTATTCCTGTTCCGGCAATGATAGCAGTAATTGTGTCATTCTTGCTCCATGTGCCGGTGCCTTTCCAGACCATCACTCCAAGGTCGGCAGTTACCATGATGACCCATAAGGTATAACTGCCGATGGTCTGCCAAGTTACTCGGCTTGGCTGATTCTTATGAGCCTTGAGAGCAAGAATCAGGTTTATTATCAGGAATATTTCCCAAAAAATAAACCAACTCATAGAAACCCCTTGCGCAGTAGCCAACATCCTTACAAATTGTCCGCCACCAAAAATTATAGTGCAAACAATTTGAATAATGAAAAGTAAGTCTGCGACTACTTTTTTATTTTTAGACACTTATATACTCCTTAAATTAAGGTTATTTTTCAAAAAACTTGTTATATAAACATAACCGTCCATTATAGCATATTTTTTCCTTTATGTCAAATGGAATAAAAAGGCGGGAAAATTTGATTTTTTCTCTATAAAAAGATAAAATTAGGTATAAATAATTTATTGAATATGGAAAAATACAATCCAAAAGAAATTGAAGCGAAATGGCAAGAGTATTGGAAAAATCAGCCAGAACTTTTTGAGGCGGATGAAAATTCTTCAAAAGAAAAGAAATATATTTTGGATATGTTTCCCTATCCTTCGGGCGATGGACTTCATGTTGGACACGTGGAAAGTTATACGGCGACGGATATTATGTCGCGCTATTATTGTTTGCAAGGAAAAAATGTTTTGCATCCCCAGGGCTGGGACGCTTTCGGACTGCCGGCAGAAAATTATGCCATCAAAACCAAAATTCATCCGTCTGAAACTACCAAGAAGGCTATTGCCACTTTCAAAAAGCAAATGGGCAAACTGGGCTTTTCCTATGATTGGTCGCGCGAAGTGAATTCATCGGATCCGGAATACTACAAATGGACGCAGTGGTTTTTTCTGCAATTATATAAAAATAAATTAGCTTATAAAGCCAAAGCCAAAGTGAATTGGTGTCCGTCTTGCCAAACAGTTCTGGCTAACGAACAAGTGGCGGATGGAACTTGCGAAAGATGCGATAGCAAAGTAATTCAAAAAGATTTGGAGCAATGGTTTTTCAAAATAACGGACTTTATCGAGGATAGTGAAAAAACGCAAGGATTATTAAGTGGTTTAGATAAAGTTGATTGGCCTGAATCTACCAAACAAGCTCAAAGAAATTGGATTGGGCGTTCAGAAGGAACAACCATTAAATTTGAAATTAAAGTTTCAAATTTAATGAAAAATCCCAATTTCCAAATCCCAATTTCCAAACAAATCCCAAATCCTAATGACAAAAATACAAAACAATATTTAGAGGTTTTTACGACGCGGGTAGATACTATTTTTGGCTGCACATATTGCGTGATGGCGCCGGAACATAAAATAATCTCAAATTTCAAATCTCAAATCTCAAATCTAAAAGAAATAGACGAATATATTTTAGAATCAAAAAAGAAATCGGATTTAATGAGAATGGAAGCTAAGGTGAAGACCGGTGTGGAAATAAAAGGCATCAAAGTTATCAATCCTTTCAACAATGAAGAATTGCCATTATTCGTGGCTGATTATGTTTTGGCGCAATATGGCACTGGTGCGGTGATGGCTGTTCCGGCGCATGATGAAAGGGATTGGGAATTTGCGAAAAAATATAATTTATCAATCAAACAATCTATCACACCGGATAATAAGGGATACGAGAAAACTATTGAAACGCTTGATGTTTTAGAAGAAATTTTTAATGCGGCTGAAAAAAATAATTTAAAAATTTGGCTGCTGGGTGGTCTAGCTATTCCTTTTTATTCCAGAGTTATTTATCGTGAGCATAATGATATTGATTTAATTGCGAAAGATGACGATGGCCTCAAAAAAGCTGTTCAATTATTTGAAGATTTAGGATTTGAAAAAAAAGGAGAAAAAAAAATATCTGAAAATCTTACTAATTATATTTTCAAAAAAGGTGATACGGAAATTGATATTGGTCCGAATAAAGGCGAGTTTGGTTTAGCAAATGATTTTGAAGAAGAAGTTAAAAGTTTGATGAATTTTAATTCTCGTGTTTTGAGTCTTAGGTTTATTAAAAGTTTTAAAGAATATCAATTAAAAAATAGAAACAAGGAAAAGGATAAATTGGATTTTGAATATTTGAATGGTAAAGTTTTTGTGGATGATGGAATTTTAGTAGACTCTGGAAAATATTCCAGTCTCACTTCAGAAAAAGCGCGGGGAGAGATGACGAAGTGGCTGGAAAAAAATAATTTGGGAAGCCGGAAAATAAATTACAAACTTCGCGATTGGTTGGTGAGTCGGCAAAGATATTGGGGCGCACCTATACCGATCATCTATTGTGAAAAATGCGGAGAAATGCCAGTGCCGGAAAAAGATTTGCCTGTGATGCTACCGACCGATATTGATTTCAATCCGACCGGAGAATCTCCGCTTAAAAAATCCAAAAGTTTTCATAATGTTCAGTGTCCGAAATGCGGCGAAAAAGCGAGAAGAGAATCAGACACGATGGACACATTTGTTTGTTCTTCTTGGTATTATTTCCGCTATGCCGATCCGAAAAATGAAAAAGCTTTTGCGGACAAAGACCAAATCAAAAAATGGCTGCCGGTGGATTTGTATGTTGGTGGAGCAGAGCACACCGTTTTGCATTTGCTCTATGCGCGTTTTTTCACTAAGGTTTTGCATAAACTTGGACACATTGATTTTGCCGAGCCGTTTTTGAAACTGCGCCATCAAGGAATAATTTTGGCGGAAGACGGAAACAAAATGTCCAAGTCCAAAGGTAATGTGGTCAATCCTGATGAAGTGGTGGAAAAATTCGGCGCTGATTCACTTCGAATGTTTGAAATGTTTATGGGACCATTGGAAGATATGAAACCATGGAACACAAAAGGCATTGTCGGTTTGGAAAGATTTTTGGAAAAGGTTTATAAATTAAAATCCAAAATCTCAAATCCAAATGACAAATCAAATCCAAAATCTCAAATTCAAAATTTAAAAATAGATAACTTACTGCACAAGACGATTAAAAAGGTTACAGAAGATATTGAGAATTTTAGATTTAATACGGCGATTTCTCAAATGATGATTTTAGCAAATGAAATGGACAAACAAGAAAAATTACTAGTTACTGATTACAGGTTACTGATTACACTTCTATCCCCATTTGCTCCGCATATTGCCGAAGAAATTTGGGAAAAGTTAGGGAATAAAAAATCCATATTTTTGGAATCTTGGCCTAAATATGACGAAAAATTAATTCAAGACGAAGAAATAGAATTAATAATTCAAATTAATGGAAAAGTGCGGGATAAAATAAAAGCCAGCGCGGATATAAGTGAAGAAGAAGCGAAGAAATTGGCGCTGGAAAGTGAGAAAGTTATGGCACATATAAAAGGCAAAGAGATAAAAAAGATTATTTTTGTTCAGGGTAAATTAATCAGTATAGTTTTATAAACCACATGCAAGCAGTAATTTTAGCCGCAGGGAAAGGCACGCGAATGGCGCCGCTCACCTATGATATTCCCAAGCCGATGCTGCAACTTCGCGGAAAGCCGATTTTGGAATATACTTTGAATACTCTTCCAAAGGAAGTTGATGAAATAATCATAGTTATAAATTATCTCGGGCAACATATTCAAGAATATTTCGGTCAGGAATTTCAAGGGAAAAAAATAATTTATGTGACTCAAGAAAAACTGGACGGAACGGGTGGCGCGATTCTGGCTTGCAAGAATGTTCTCAAAGAAAATTTTTTGATTTTGATGGGCGATGATTTATATCACCCTAAAGATATCCAGAAATTATCAGAAGAAAATTTGGCCATTCTGGCTTGCGAAGTGGAAAATCCGACTCGTTTTGGAGTTTTCAAGACCGATGAAAAAAATCGCCTCTTGGAAATTATTGAAAAGCCGAAAAGTTCCGAATACAAACTGGTCAATGCGGGCGCCTATGTTTTGACTGATAAATTTTTTGATTACGATTTGGTGGCCATCAGTGAAACAGAATTTGGGTTGCCGCAAACGATTGCAAAAATGGCCAAGGATTTTGATGTGAAAATCATTCCGACTACAGCTTGGCAGCCGGTCGGTTATCCGGAAGATTTGGAAAAAGCGGAAAAGATTTTGGATAAATTTTTGAAATAAACCCATTAGTGAAAATTTTAATTCCTACTACCGGGAAAAAAATTATGGAAAATAATTCGCAAAAAAAATTCACCCTGTCCGAATTTCGCCGAGAAGTGGGAATTTCTTTGGTTTTGGCGAAAAAACTTTTAATCTGGGGAGAAGTGGAAGCGGAAAAAGCGGTGGATGGAACATTTCACATTGCGGAATCGGAAGTTTTGAAAATAAAAGAAGATCTCAAAAATCCTCGGAAAAAAATAAAATATTTTATTCGCGCGATGGGACCGGGATTGATTACCGGAGCATCTGACGATGATCCCTCAGGAATCGGAACCTATTCTTCTGTTGGAGCGAAATTCGGTTTGGCGATTCTATGGATGGCAGCTTGGCTTTTGCCGATGATGCTGGCTATTCAGGAAGTTTGCGCCCGCATTGGAATAGTCACCAATCACGGGTTGGCCGGAGTTTTGCAAAAACATTATCGGAAAAAAATTGTCTATGCGATTGTGTTGCTTCTTATCGTTGCCAACATAATTAATATCGGCGCGGATCTGGGCGCAATGTCGGCCTCTCTTCAAATGGTGACCGGAATAAATTTTTATTTCGGAGCGATAGCTTTTGCCGCGCTGATAATTTTGGTGGAAATTTTTGTCTGTTATCACGATTATGTAAAAATTTTGAAGTGGCTGACGATTTCCGTTTTTGCTTACATTATTACAGGATTCATAATCAATCCGGCTTGGCGGGAAGTTTTTCAAAATGCTTTTATACCTAATATTACTTTCAGTTCCGAATATCTTTTTGCTATGATAGCGGTTTTTGGAACCAGTATTACTCCATATCTTTTTTTCTGGCAAGCCTCGGAAGAAGTGGAGGAGAATAAATTATTAAAGCTGAAAATTTTCAATCATGGATCGGTTCATCATCGTCTCCGCAGGATGCGCACGGATGTGTATACGGGTATGCTTTTGGCTAATATTGTTTTCTTTTTTATCGTTGTGACTACTGCTCAAGTGCTTTTCAAAAATGGAATTACCAATATCGGTTCGGCGGAAGAAGCCGCTCTGGCATTGAAACCTTTGGCCGGAAATTATGCCTATCTTTTATTTGCATTAGGGATAATCGGCACCGGACTTTTGGCTATTCCTATTTTGGCCGGATCAGGAGCCTATGCTTTAGCGGAAATTATGAAATGGCATGAAGGTTTGGAAAAGAAATTTTCCAGAGCCAGAGGATTTTATGTGGTGATTACGGTTTCCATTATTGTTGGGTTGGCGCTTAATTTTTTTCACATTAATCCCATTACAGCTCTTTATTATTCCGCTTATATCAATGGAATCATCGCTTTGCCTTTGATGATTTCCATTATGATTGTCGGGGATGACAAAAAAATAATGGGATCGGAAATTAATCCCGGCTGGGTCAGGGTTTTTGGATGGATGGCGGTGGCGTTTATGATTTGCGCGGTAATTGCTTCAATAATTTTAAGTATAATTTAAAAGCATCTTTTATTTTTGAGATTTTATTTTTTATTTTTTTATATGTGCGGAATAATCGGATACATCGGGAAACAAAAATCTTTGCCAATCCTTCTTGAAGGATTGAAACGTTTGGAATACCGGGGCTACGATTCTGCCGGTGTTTCCATCATTGACGGAAAAAAAATTATTAATCTGAAGTCAGTGGGAAAAGTGGCGGAATTGGAAAATAAATTGAATGATCGTGAAGAAATTTTGGGAACTATCGGCATCGCTCACACGCGCTGGGCAACGCACGGAAAACCTTCGGACAAAAATTCTCATCCGCACTCCGATTGTTCAGGGAAAATTCATTTGGTGCACAACGGAATTATTGAAAATTATTTGGAACTGAAAAAGTATCTTCAAAAAAAAGGACACAAATTCAAATCCGAAACAGATAGTGAGGTCATTGCCCATCTTATTGAAGAATTTAACAAAAAATTAAATTTTAAAGAAGCCGTTCTTGAGGCGCTGAAAAAAGTCCGCGGAACTTATGGTTTGGCGATTATCAATCAAGACGAGCCGGGAAAAATAATTGTGGCTCGACTTGGCAGTCCTTTGCTTCTGGGAGTGGGTGAAAAAGAATTTATTGTGGCTTCTGATGCGTCAGCTATTATTCGGCATACCGACCAAGTGATTTATTTGGAAGATGGAGAAGTGGCAGAGCTCACTCTGGACAATTATGAAGTCAGCAATATTAAAAATAAAAAAATAAATAAAAAAGTTTCCACTCTGGATTGGTCAATGGAGCAAGCGCAAAAATCGGGATTTCCTCATTTTATGCTGAAAGAAATTTTTGAACAGCCGGAAACAATTCAAACCGCTATTCGCGGAAGATTGGTGGCTTCGGAGGGAAGAGTAAAAGTCGGGGGTCTTCGGGATGTGGCGGAAAAATTGCGGCATTTGGAAAAAATAGTGATTGTAAGCTGCGGAACTTCATATTATTCCGGCTTGGTCGGAGAATATTTGTTGGAAGAATACGCCGGTATTCCGGTGGAAGTGGAATATGCATCGGAATTTCGTTATCGAAAACCTTTACTCAATGAAAAAACGGCGGTTTTGGCAATTTCCCAATCAGGTGAAACGGCTGATACTTTGGCAGCCATACGCGAAGCCAAAAATAAAGGCGCTCTCACTTTGGGAATTGTAAATGCGGTTGGTTCCACGATTGCCCGAGAAACGGATGCGGGAATCTATAATCATGCCGGTCCGGAAATCGGAGTAGCTTCTACAAAAGCTTTCACTTCGCAAGTTTCTATTCTTATTCTGATGACCATAATGCTAGGCCGGCAAAGGGATATGACATTTTTGATGGGAAAAAGTATCGCAACGGAGATGGCGAAAATTCCAAAACTGATTGAAAAAATTCTGAAAAAATCCGCGGAAATAAAAAAAATCGCCAAAAAATATATTCAATGCAAGGATTTTCTTTATATGGGCAGAAAATATAATTTTCCGATTGCTTTGGAAGGCGCATTGAAAATCAAAGAAATCGCTTATGTTCACGCCGAAGGTTACCCTTCGGGAGAAATGAAACACGGACCGATTGCGCTGATTGACAAAAATTTTCCGTCAATTTTTGTGGTTCCGAAAGACTCTGTATATGAAAAAAATATCTCAGGTATGCAGGAGATCAAAGCGCGGGGCGGGCGTATTATTGCCATTGCCACCGAAGGAGACAAAGAAATAAAAAAACACGCAGACGATGTGATTTATATTCCGAAAACTTTGGAAATGCTCACACCACTTCTCAGTGTTATACCTCTCCAATTATTTGCGTATCATTTTGCAACACTGAAGAAGCTAGATGTAGACAAACCTAGAAACCTAGCTAAAAGTGTAACAGTGGAATAATAAAATATAGTTTGAATATTTTTTAATTTTTTTGCGTATGTAGTAACATAGGCATTTTTTTGTTTTATTTACGTAATGTTGCATATATGGTATGCTTTATCAAGGATTTAACTTCAGTTTAATTTTTAAAAATTCACCTCACAATATATTCGCCGGAAGCGAATATAGCAGAGATGAAGTTTCACCCCGCACCCAGAACACTTTGTGCTTAAGCGCAAAGACGGGGGGCATAAAATGCGGAGTGAATTGTCTCAATACCACGAGCGTAAGATTGTGGGTGCGGGGTTTACTTGATAAAAAAATGGCAACTCAAACAAAAACAAAATCAAAAATAAATACTTTCACCGCCGTGTTTATCGCAGTGATTCTTCTTGGCGGAGCGGCGATGGCGGGAACTTTGATTGAAAGTTATAAAAAGGCAAATAATAATCAAATTAAAATAGTTTCTCCGAAGGGAGGAGAGGCTTTTGAGCTGGGAAAATCGTTTCCGGTAAAAATAAAAGTTACCGACAAAAAAATAAAAACTTTGATAATAGTTCTGTATAAAGGAGACAAATATGTTTTTAGCGGGAGCTATACGCCGGTGATTTCATATAATTCCGTGGATGAATATAGCTTGAATCCCGTGTTGGCATTTGACACAAAACCGGGGCAGGGTTTCAAACTGGAAGTTTCTGGCTATGATGGAAAAATGAAATATGTTACCGCAGTCAAAAGCAGCGGATTGTTTAAATTGTATGAAAATACTAAGACCGCAACTACCACAACAACCACAAATATACCAATGCCCAATGTTTCCGGTCCTGCAAACACTGATATATCTGGGGGTATTTCAGAGCAAGGATATCATGTGGCTACTTTAGGAAATGATTCCAACACTTGCGATCAAGCAAAAAATGGCGCAACACCGAAAAAAACTATTACCTCAGCGCTGACTTGTGTGTCAGCAGGAGAAGCGATTATTGTGTCAGGAGGAACATATGAAGAAATGGTGACGATTAACAAGAATGGAACAGCTTCCAATCCGATTACGATAAAAGCGGCAAACGGAGAAAAAGTTGTTATCACCGGTTCCAATGTTCGCGACTACGCTTTTAATATTGATGGCCATCCCTACATCATTATTGATGGATTTGAAGTGCAAAATACTCTAAAGGAAGCAATTTTTGTCCACAATTCAAACGGAACAAAAATTTTGAACAATTCAGCTACCGGGAAGGCATACAAAGGAATATATTTTTCAGGTTCAAATGATCTGCTGATTGAAAATAATCAAATCAATTTGAGCGGACCGCCAGCCGGAAAAACTTTACAGCCGGGAATTGACGGAGCTTATGGACAAGATATTACTATCCGAAAAAATAAAGTTCTTGGAGCTTATGCGATTGGAATTGATTTTTCTCAAGGCGAAGGGAAAGGAAATTTGTTGATTGAACAGAACTGGGTTCAGAAAAGCAAGAGCGCTGATGAAAATGTCGGCATTGAATTGCGGGGGACTAATAATAGTATCATTCGGAATAATGTGGTTGAGGGAACCGGAATTACCGATGGTATTTTGGTGCGTACTACCGATCCAACGGGGCATGCTTGCACAGATGTCAAAGTTTTGAATAACACGGTCTATATGAAAACTAGCGGGCATGGAATAAAATTTTATAATTGCGGCGGGCAAATAAAAAATAATTTGATTTCCCGCGACGGAGTAAATTCTATCGGAATTTTGGACACCTATGGCAATCAAGCGCCGGTGGATGTTTTCAACAATTTGATTTACAATTTTTCAACGGCCATTACTGCTAGCGCTTCCAGTTCGTTCAATTTGAGTGGAAATGTTACCGATAAAAATCCCGGGTTGCTTTTGTCAGGCAGTTCTCCTGATTCTTTGTATTCAATTTCTTCGTCTTCGCCTGCAAAAAATGCAGGCGACAATTCAGTTCGAGCGGATGTTGGAGCAACGGATTTTTCCGGTAATGCGCGCATCAATGGCACAATTGATATTGGCGCTTTTGAAGTAAGGTGATATGGACAGAGAAGAAATTGAAAAGTTTTTGAAAGATAATGCTCAGCCGAAGTTTCGGTTGGATCAGATTTTGAAAGCCGTCTATCAAGACGGCGTTTCTGATTTTTCTGAAATTTCCACTTTGTCTAAAGATTTGCGGGAAAAATTATCAGCAAAAATGAAAGTGCTATCTTTTGAAGTGGAAAAAGTTTTGGAAGCGGAGGATAAACAATCAGCCAAAGCTTTATTTAAATTGACCGCAGGGCATCCCGATTCGCCGGCTGGCGAAGAGGGATCTAATAATACTGATTATATAGAATCAGTTCTCATATCACCAAAGCCTAATACTTTTTCAGTTTGTGTTTCTTCGCAAGTCGGCTGTCCGATGCGCTGTGAATTTTGCGCGACGGGAAAAATGGGACTCAAAAGAAATTTAACCGCGGAAGAAATAACCGATCAAGTTCTTTTCTGGCAACAATATTTGCAGAAATCCAAAATCCAAAATACAAAATCCAAAAAAAATCCAAATTCAAAAATTGGAAATTGGGATTTGGAAATTGGAAATTACAACATTTCTAATGTTGTTTATATGGGCATGGGCGAACCGTTTTTGAATTGGGAAGAAGTGAAAAAAAGTTTGGAAATTTTGACGGACAAAAATATTTTTGGGTTCGGTTCTAGAGGCATCTCTGTTTCCACTTGTGGTATCCCGTCAGGGATAGAAAATTTTGGCAAAGATTTTCCGCAAATGAATTTGGCGATATCACTCCACTTTGCTTCGGAAGAAAAAAGAAAAAAATATATGCCGGTCGCCAAAAGCTATGATTTGGAAAAATTGAAGCAATCATTGCAAAAATATTTTCAACTATCGAACAGAAAAGTTTTTATTGAATATGTGATGCTGGATGGGATTAATGATTCTCAAGAAGACGCCGAAAAATTATTGAAATATCTTCAGTCTATCGGCAAAAAACAATTGCTGCATGTGAATTTGATTCGCTATAATGACGCTTCCGGAGATTTCGCCCCATCATCCAAAAACAAAACCGAAAATTTCAAAAAATATCTTCAAGATAACGGCATTAGCGCCACTATCCGCAAAAGTTTGGGTCAGGAAATCCAAGGCGCCTGCGGACAGCTTGCAACTTTTGATGTCAAAAAATAACCAAAATAAGCTTAAAGTTGGCTATTGACAAAAATATTTTAAAGGTGTATAATACAGAGTTGAAATTGTACCTTAATTTAAGCAGAAACAACTATTTTTTTATTCTAAAAAGGGGAGGATTAGTTATGTCAGGAATACATCTTGGGCCCGATGGGAAACCATATCAGAGTTGGCAGGAAGCGGAGGAAGCAAGAATTAGGTATTTTGAACCAGAGTCTATCGCCAACAGAAAAATTTGGGCACTTGAAGCGGAAAAAGAAAAACTAAAAACAGAGCTGGAGGCGGCGCAGAATAGGGTAAGATTGCTGGAAGAATGTATCGAAAAATTTAAAGAGAGAATAGAAACTGATCTAAAAGCAGCGAAGGTAATGTCAAGCTTAAATTCCGTTGATAGAAAAAAATATTATTTAGAAGCAAAAAAGTTTATCCAAGAGCTTCTGGATAAAATTAATAGGATAGAAAAAGATGTTTTAAAAAAGAAAGGTTGAAAAAAATTAGTTATTTATGCTCCACGAGTGAATCTTGTGGAGCTATTTTTTTTATCTTTCCCTCTAAACTTTAATATTTCATTTCATCTCATATGCGATGAAATGAAATATATGAGAAATTAATGTACATTGCTTGCCATAACATATAATGTATGGGAATTTTTTTACGATATTTCACTTTTCGCATATGCGAAAAGTGAAATATCAAGGCCAATCATTTTTTCAGTCTTCCATTTTCTTTATCAGCAAATAAAATTGACCTTTATTATTTAATCAGCCATAATTGTTGCAAGGCCTAAAAACCATTTTTTAGGTAAAGTTGGTGTGTTTTTTGCACCTTAACAAAAAACCTGGGTGGTAGACGTGACGTTTGCTATCTAAAAACTGGCGTGACGCCAAGGAGGTTATGATGAAGACGCAAGAAAAAGTTGAAAGAGAGGCTGGCAATTACCCAATGCCCTCAACAAAAATCAATGGGTTTATGGAAGAATTTCCATGGATTCGGAGATATATCGCGGGTGCAATCGATAAGGCATATGTTTCGGTGATTGAATCAGAGCTGCTTTCATATCCCACAAGGAAATCCATGTATAGCGGTGAGTTAGATGAAAAATTATTACTTCTTGATAAAGAAAAAGAAGTTGTGTGTAGAAAGATGTTAAAAAAATATAGAAAAAAATATCATTATTTTGGACCACTGATTTCTGAATCCGAAGATATTAGCGGCGTAGTATCTCATGGTAATAATCTGGATAGCCTGATTGAAAAACTTGGAAAAGTTGTATATGAAGTCTACTGGATTGTTTCGTTTTATAGAAAAACTATAATTATCTATAAATTTCCCAAAGGTGTTTCATTGGGGGAATGGATGGATAGCGAGGCAGTTAAAGAGAAAGATAATTTCAAAAAAGAAGTTGAAGAAATATAGAAATAATAAAGCCTCATACAGAAAAATGTATGAGGCTGTTTTTTTATAAAATGCCTATTTTTTTCAGTTTGAACATTTCACTTTTACCATATGGTGAAAGTGAAATGTTTGAAAAATATCTTAAAAAAATCACTGTACATTTCTTGCTATAGCATAAAATGTAAGGTAATTTAGAATAGGAAAAAAAGTTTACATTTATAGTATCATTATTCTTGAGTTTAATTTAATAAAAATAGCCTCGTGTTTGCAATTTCGGCACGAGGCTTTTATTATGGTAAGATATATGGCAGTTATATATTATGGCTAAAGATGACAAAAAATTATTGGATTTCATTAACTTTCCTCAAGATGTGAGGAAACTTCAGGTTGAAAAATTGCCTCAACTTTGCGCTGAAGTGAGAGAATTTTTGATCAATAGCGTGGCGCAAACAGGAGGCCATTTCGGCGCGAATTTGGGCGTGGTGGAATTGGCGGTGGCTTTGCATTATGTTTTTGACACGCCTAATGACTTGCTAGTCTGGGATGTTGGGCATCAGGCCTATCCGCACAAAATTTTGACGGGAAGAAAAGATCGGATGCACACTATCAGAAAAAAAGATGGCTTGGCGCCTTTTCCCAAAAGAGAAGAAAGCGAATATGATCCGTTCAGCGTCGGCCATTCCAGCACTTCTATTTCCGCGGCCACCGGCATGGCGATTGCCAATAAAAGCAAAAAAAACGCTCCGCAAGTAGTGGCAGTAATTGGTGATGGCGCGCTCACTGGCGGAATGGCTTTTGAAGCCTTGAACCACGCGGGCGATGCCGAAGCGGATATGCTGGTGATTCTCAACGACAATAAAATGTCTATTTCACCGAACGTCGGCGGAATGCGAAAATATTTGACGCGGATGATTTCTTTGCCGACCTATGTGCATATGCGCAACAAAGGCCGAGAAATGCTGGACGGCGTTCCCGCAATCAAAAAATTTATGCGCCAAGCGGAAAAGCACACCAAGGGCATGATTATGCCGGGGACGCTTTTTGAAGAATTGGGATTTGAATATTATGGACCGATTGATGGGCACGATGTTTTGACGCTTGTGGAAGTTTTGAATAATTTGAAACAAGTGAAAGGCCCGAGATTTTTGCATATCATTACCAAAAAAGGCAAAGGCTATGCGCCGGCAGAAAAAGATAAATTTTCTTTGCATGCCGTGAAACCTTTTGACAAAAATGGCGAAAAGAAAAAAGAGGATAAAAAAAATATAACTTATACTAATGTTTTTTCCGATTGGATTGCAGACGCGGCGGAAAAATATCCGGAACTGCATTGCATCACGCCAGCGATGGGAGAGGGCTCGGGACTGATTGAATTCGGCCAGAAATTTCCCAAACGCTATCATGATGTGGGCATTGCCGAACAGCATGCTGTCACTTTAGCGGCCGGATTGGCTACGCAAGGAAAAAAACCGGTAGTGGCAATCTATTCTTCATTTTTGCAAAGAGCATATGACCAACTCATCCATGATGTGGCATTTCAAAATCTGGATGTGCTTTTTGCTATTGATCGCGCAGGCATTGTTGGACCGGACGGCGCCACGCATGCAGGCAGTTTTGATTTGTCATTTTTGCGCACCGTTCCGAATTTGATTGTGATGGCTCCGGCCAATAAAAATGAATGTTATGCAATGCTAGAAGCGGGATTTCAGCATATTGGTCCGGTCGCAGTCAGATATCCGAGAGGCAGCGGATTGGATGAATATGACAAAACAAAAAGTGAACCGATTGAAATCGGAAAAGCGAAAATAATGAGAGAGGGAAAAGAAATTGCCATTCTAGCGTTCGGCGCGATGGTGGCCAATTGCCAAAAATCTGCGGAAAAATTGGACGCTACTTTGGTGAATATGCGCTTTGTGAAACCACTGGATCAAGAATTGCTCGAAAAACTTTCGCGGACTTACAAAACTTTTATAACAGTAGAAGATAATGCCACAGCCGGCGGAGCAGGCAGCGCGGTCAATGAATTCGTTTTGAATTCAAATTTGAAAGTGTCAGTGAAAAATTTGGGACTGCCGGACAAATTTTTGGATCACGGCACTCGCGAAGAAGTCCTCGCCGAAGCCGGTTTGGATGAAGATGGGATACTAAATTCAATCAGCGACATTGACAAAAAAGATTAAGTGTTATATGCTAGTTTGTTCTGGAAAAGGGAAAGTTTTTTGAAATAATAATAACGGGTATAGCCCAAAAATGAGGAGAATGTTATGGAAACGGCGGTTAAGCAGGGAAACAAGGAAAGGGAAGGCATAAAACTAAGCGATTTAAAAAGGGATTTTCCGGAGGATGCTGTAAAAGCGATTGTGCATGCACAAATTAGCAAAGATCTTAGGGAAAATTTAAATTCCTTTGGCGGTTGGAAGAGAACTTTTAATCTATTTTCAGAAATAGGATTTGAAGGTGATGAGAAAAGCTTAATTTTTCCCATTACTGATAGATTGATAGAAGCTGCTCCTGCTGTAGATTTTTTGAGAACAGCTCTGCGAATCATTGAAAATTCCCCGGATATACCGGAGGATGTCAAAGGCAATTATATTGGAAAAGCAATCTTGAGAATGAGAGATATCGCGAAAAATAAAGATGAATTAGAAATTGGAATGGGTGAAGCAAGGGAAAGCAAATATCTTAAAGAAAAAACCGTAAGTTATTTAGTTGAATTTTTTAGAATAGCAATAAAAGGACTTGCATGGTCAGATCATAATCTTTCTGCAAAAGGCGATTTCTGGCCTTATGCTTCAGAACAGGAGAAAAAAGAAATAGTTGAAAGAATCAATGAAAACTATGAAGTCGAAAATTAATTAAGTGTCCAAACAAAACATCCCCAACGCAAAAGCGTCTGGGGATTTTTTTTATTCTCACTCATTTTTCCACGGCCGTAGAAAAATGATTAAAATTATATGCTGATACCAAGTGGACATTCCGGCATTCTCCCTCCAAAGGCGGGCAGGCAAGAATGTTGGAATGTTAAGTAAAGTGTTAAGTAACAAAAGATTACAGCTATAAATTAAAAAAGCGGGATCCAAATTTGGAAACTGCTTTTTTCTTTTGTGAAAATTATTTAAATGTGCAATTCGAGCGATACAAAACATTAATATTATGAATAGGGCATTTGTTTATGGTTGTAATTTTATGACACAATCCAAGCTTGACTTTTCAGGTATTCTAATTTAGAATGCAGTGTTGTAACTTAACAGAAAAATAACTAAAAAATGAGAATTATTCTCAAAGGAGGAATTTATGAAAAAGGAAGAACTAAAAGAATTCTGGAATGAAGTCAAGGCTGAATCCAAGGAAGATCGTTTTTTTGTCTTTAAATTATTTTTAGAAATAATTGTAGGCCTGCTATTGGCTTTATGCGACTATATTATAAATGGTCGCGATGATTATATTAGCATAACCATATACAATGTTGATAAGCGCAAGCTAAAAAAATTTGCAGTTCTAACGGATAATGAGGGCAAAAAAAATGAATCCTTGAGAGGGGATTATCAAATTTCTAATGTTGGTTCTGGATGGGATTTGGATGAAATTAGGTACAAAGTGCAATTTAACGGCTTAAGTTCCACAAAAGATGTTCGAAAAGTATTAAAAATTGCAAGGTTCTTATAGCTCAAATAAAGCATCTTGTTTAATCAGGAAAACCAAAGAAGCTTTTAAACTAAAAATATGAAAAAATTATAAGTAAATTTTTTCTAACTATTAAAAAAGGCAGAATCCAAAAAATGGAGACTGCCTTTTTTCTTTTGTGAAAATTATTTCAAGAAACCGAAATGTTGGAGTGTTGGGATAATGTTTGGCCCGAGATTATCCGGAAGATTTTGAATATCAACCCATTCCCATCTTCTGATTTCTTCTCCCGGAACAATTTCTCCGATTCTTTTCGCCAAATAATGCACTAACAGAACATCAATATTCCTTTCAGGAGTCTCTTTCGGAGTGTGCAGTAAAAAAGGAACAGGATCTAGAATTTCAATTTCAATTCCCATTTCTTCTTTCACTCTTTGTTGGGCGGTTTCAATGAGAGTTTTTTCATAGTCATCCACTCTTCCGCCGGGAAATTTCCAAAAATTTGTGTCTCCATGCTGATCCAGAAGGACTTTGCCTTCTTCCACAATAACCGGACCAGACGCAATAATTATTTTTGCCATTTTATTTCCTCCTTATTAATTTTTACCCCGTGAAATTCCGCTCTGCGGACCACGCTTCGCGTGGTATTTCACTGGGGAAATATCTTTTATCATATAAGTATCCATTTGTCGATAACCCAACTTTTTATAATAACCGCGCACGCCTATACCTGATATTACTACAATTTTATTGAGATTAAATTCCTTTTTAGATATTTTTTCGGCTTCCAGCATCAATTTTTTCCCCAAACCAATATGCTGGGGGGAATCTTTTGCTGTTTTATTTATTTCAGTTAATTTTCCATAAGTATGAACCTCGCGAATCAGCGCGGCGTTGCGAAGAGTCGGAATAAAATGATTTTGATTATTATTTTCCGGAATTCTTATCCGAAGTAAAGCGAATAATTTTTTACGATCTGGAGAAACATATTGCAAAAATATTTCCTTCCCGCCCGAAGCAGCATAATCGATTCGATCTAAGATTATTTTTTCTTTTATAATGTAATCGGCGCGCACTTCTCGGCAACGAATGCACTGGCATTGGGAATCCTTGGCAATGATTTGGCGGAGGTTAGATGTGATTGGCCCAGCAATGATTGATGTGGCGGGAACATCACGCACTAGTCGGGAAATGCGGACATAGGGAGGAATTAATTCATTTTTTATTTTAACTACCAATTTTTGAAAATTTTTGTCAGTAAGTGGAATATATTTTTTTTGCTTCCAAACTTGATACAGCTTGGAATTTTTCAAAACCACGGTCGGATAAATTTTCAACATATCCGGCTGGAAATTTTGATCACTAAATAATTTTTGAAACATTTCATAATCTTTTTTCAAGCTCGATCCAAGGAGACCTGGCATAATGTGATAATTAATCTTGAATCCAGCATCCTTCAAAAGGCGGGTGGCATCGATTGTTTTTTGAACGTCATGACCGCGATTATTTTTTTTTAAAACCGAATCAAAAACACTTTGCACTCCCAATTCCACACGCGTGCAGCCCAGATTGCGAAAATTCAAGATTTCTTTTTCATCAATATAATCCGGCCGAGTTTCCAAAGTCAGTCCAATAATTCGGTGTTTTGCTTTTTCATTTTTTTTGCTTGCCCTGTTAAATTGCTCTTCGAGCACTTCCGCTTTAGCGGAAGATTTAACAGGGTGAACTCCTTTTCCGTATTCGTTGGCCGCTCTAAAGCACTCCGTAATAAATTTTTTCTGATACGATTTGGGAAAATAAGAAAAAGTTCCACCCATCACAATTAATTCGATTTTGTCGGTTTTGTGGCCATTAATTTCCAAAGCATAAAGACGATTTTGCACTTGTCGGTAGGGATCAAACTTTGAATCAATGGCGCGCATCACCGCTGGCTCATTGGAAAGATAACTTTTGGGCATCCCTTTTTCAGTTGGGCAATAAAGGCATTTTCCGGGGCAATCCGATGGCTTGGTGAGCACAGCCACCACGGCCACGCCTGATTGGGTGCGGATTTTCCGGCTTTGTAAAATTTCTTCAAATTTCAAACTTCGCTTGATTTGCCGGTTTTTGATCATTTTTTCATAATGCTCGCGGATATTGGCATTAGTGTCCATTTTCAGTTTGAATTTTCCTGACAATTCTTTTTTGAGCGCCAAAAATTCTTCCGCATTTTGCGGATTCCTCTCAATTGCTAATCTTATGAATTTGTCGTATATTTTTTCCATGTTGAACAATAATAGTTTATTTTAGCACTTTTAGCAATCTTTAGAGGTTTAAAATACAATTTGACAGCAAACGTCAAAAGGTTAAAATTAGGTTAGATAATTTCTAAAAATATAAATATGACAAATTTTGGAGAACAACAACCAACAAGTCCAAACAGGGAAAGACTTGATAAGAATGAAGAAGGTTCTGAGGATATAAAAAAACAACTTGCGGATGCGATGGCCTCAGAGGATTATGGTAAAGTTGCGGAATTGGGTGGACAAATGAAATCGTTAAAAGGACAGAAAGAAGAATTTTTGGATAAAGATCGAGAAGAAGCTGATGTTGAAAATACGGAAAGGAAAAATTATGACGAAGCTAAAGCAGAAGATACAGAACGAACTGCTACCAAAGAAGCTGAAAAAGCGGAAGCGGAAAAAGTTGCCAAAGAAAAAGCGGCAAAAGAGTTGGAGGAGGCTTCAGAAAATTTAAAAAAACAACTTGCTGAGGCAATAAAGTCAGGAGATAACGATAAAATTATAGAGTTGGGCGGACAGATGAAAGAATTAACAGATAAGCGTAATGAAATTGCAGGACCAAAGGATGAAAAAAAAGAAGAAGAGGATGCTAAAGCAAAAGAATTTGAAAAATTAAAATCAGATGAAGAAGAAGCATCGGCAAAAAAACTTGAAGAAGTGAGAAAAAAAATAAACGGTGAAGCGGTAAAGAATGAAGATTCACCGAAATCAGAAGTTGTCGAAAAAACAGAAAACGCATTTGAGCAAATAAAAGTGCAATACAATAATGTATTGGACAAAATTAAAATTGCCCAAGAAAAATTGCAAGAATTGGAAGAACAGCGAAAAGAACTTGCAGATGAAAAACGTAAAATTGAGGGAACGGGCGATAAGCAAAAACTTGATGAGATAAACGAAAAATTAAAGGAGGGCTTAGAACAAAGAAAAAAAATAATAGAGGGTGAAAAACGAGATGAAATTAGACATCAGTATGATGATCAGCAACAGGCATTGTCTGAACAAATAAAACAGCTAAGAGAAAAAAATTACCAGATTTCGAAAACGGCTGGCAGACCTGAATCCCGAGAGTTTAGTGCCGAAGAAATGGAAAATAGTAAGCAAATTGATGTTAAATCTATAGAAAAAGAAAAAATAAAAATAAATTATGAAGAATCTTTGAAAGCATTACCATTTGAGGACTGTGGATTAGAAGGGGCTCAATATGAGGCTAGCAGATTAATAGGTGAATTTAAAAAACAAAATGGGTATGATAAATCCCTTATTGCCGAGGAAAAAAAATTGGGTTATGGTTCCGGAGAAACTGATGCAAATAGAAAATTTATGAATGACTATTTTGGAACAGAGATGCCAATTTTCTCTAAGGACTTTAAACTAGGGAAAAAATTTAAAAATAAAGAAGGCGCAGAGCTGCCATATGTCATTGCAGATAACAGCAAAGAAGGAATTTATAATCAATCGTTATTGGCAAAAAAACAAGTAGAACTGTGGCAACGAGCCACAGAAGCTATGAACGAAGTTGGAAAAATTTCTAAAGATACGATAAGAGAATTAATAAAAGAACATAAATTGGAATACGATGCAATAATGGGAAGTTCTTGCGTTGAAGATATTTATCAACCATTTTTGGAAGTCACTAGGGATGCGGGACAAAACACAGGAAAAAGCGCAGCAATTATCAGACCTGATGCCAAATTTTATCCGGAAGATGTAAAAAAATATGCGGACAGCGGTTATGAGTTAACACAAAAGGGAATTGCCAATGAACGTTGGATAAAAAGTGTTTTGTTTGTGCAAAAAATGGCTAAGGAAAAGGGACTTATTGGATAATAAGTGCCGGTGTGTGATTTTTTTAAGCGTGGGTGTCAGAACCACACGCTTTTGTTTTTTTAAGGTTGAGTATTAAAAGAATATTTGCTACACTCATTTTATATGAAAAAAGAATTGGCGGAGAAAATTTTGCAGGAAACGGAATCGGGCTATAATTTGATTGCCGACAAATTTTCCGAGACTCGGAAGAATTTCTGGGCAGATTTGGAATTTATTCGGGATTATGCCAAAGACGGGGACAAAATTTTGGATTTTGGCTGCGGGAACGGACGGCTTTTGGAATTGTTTTCAGACAAAAACATTGAATATTTTGGCGCGGATGTTTCTGGGAAACTGATTGATATCGCCCAGAGGAAATATTATGCCAATAATATCAATTTTCAAAAGCTTTCTAGTTTAGAAAATCTACCATATAAAGACAATTTTTTCAATGTTGCGTATTCCATCGCCGTTTTTCATCACCTTCCCGGAAAAAATATTAGAGAAAAAACGGTCAAAGAATTGTTCCGAGTTTTGCAACCGGGTGGAAAAAGCGTCATCACGGTTTGGAATTTGTGGCAGAAAAAATATAGGAAAAATATTTTTCAAAACTGGATGAGAAAAATTATCGGCCAAAGCAAAATGGATTGGAATGATTGCTATATTTCTTTCACAGATAATCAAGGCAATATTTTCCAGCGTTATCATCATTCCTACACTCAAAAAGAATTGAAGAATCTTTTTATGAGGTCCGGATTTAAAATAGAAGAGTGCTATCTGGCGGGAGAAAAGAATATTATTTTGGTTGCCAGGAAACCTTTGAAAGGGTATAATGAGTAAAGATAAAAAACAATAAAAATAGAAAAGGAGGTGTTTTATGGACGAACAAAATCAACAAAAATCGCAAGCAAAATCAGATATCAAAGGCATTATTGGCCAACTGGAAGCGATACTTGATGAATATATGGTCAAGAAAGCTCCTTTTGCTTTGCCGATGGGAGTCAAAGAATTTATCGTTAAAGTTTCTCCTTACCTTATCATCATTTTTGCTATTTTGGGCCTTCCAATAATTTTGGCAGCTATTGGATTTTCCGCTTTTTTGGCTCCGGTCGCGGTTCTAGGAGGATCCACTTGGGGATTTAGCTCAATAATTTCATTGGCAGTCGCTGTTATCGTGGTTGTTATGGAACTTATGGCAGTATCAGGATTATTCAAGAGATCAAAGAAGGGATGGCAGATGCTTTTTTATGCCAGCATTGTCAGTCTGATTGGCAGTATTATTTCCATAACCGGCATTGTTAGCGGTATAATTGGCGCTATTATCGGCTGGTATATCTTATTTCAAGTTAAAGATATGTATAAGAATTAGTTTCTGACTACAAAAAAATGAAACAGGTACATCTTTCAAAATTGCCTGTTTTGTTTTATTATAGAGATATGGCAAAACGAACAAAAATCATCGCCACTATCGGTCCTGCCTGTGAGGATAAAAATATTCTTCAAGAAATGATAAAAGCCGGCATGAATGTCGCTCGGCTTAATTTTTCGCATGGGGATTATGCAACCAATCAAAAAGTAATAAAAAATATTCGGGAAATTTCCAAAGAACTTGATTGTCCGGTGGGGATAATGGCGGATTTGCAAGGACCGAGAATTCGTACTTTGGTAAATTCTGATATGGAAATTAAAGCAGGAGATAATATTAAAATTTGTGATGTATCTAATGATTTGAAATCTCAAATCTCAAATCTCAAATCTCAAGCAAATCCAAATGATCAAAACTCAAATAATCAAATTGTTTGTTTAGATATTCCGGGGATTGTTCAAGATATTAATGTTGGCAATGCGATTTTGATTGAAGACGGATTGATGAAACTGAAAGTCTTCAAAAAAGAAAAAGATTTTTTGGAAGCGGAAGTGGTGGAAGGCGGAACGATAAAAAATCACAAAGGCGTGAATATTCCGGACGCAAAGTTGAATATCAGCGCGATGACGGAAAAAGATGACAAAGATTTGGAATTTGCCCTCAAAGAAGATGTGGATTTTGTGGCGCTTTCTTTTGTGAGCGTTGCCAAAGACATTGAAGATTTGCGGGGAAAAATAAAAAAAATTCTCGGGCGAGAACCTGCCCGCAATGCTACGCATAGCGTTGCAGGCGGGGATAATCTTCCGCAGATCGTCGCTAAAATTGAAAGAAAAGAAGCGATTAAAAATATTGATGAAATCGTGAAGGCGACGGATGTTGTGATGGTGGCGCGCGGAGACTTGGGAATTGAAATGGATGAAAGCAAGGTGGTGCTTTATCAAAAAGAAATTATTGCCAAATGCCTCAAGGCCGTGAAACCGGTAATTGTGGCAACGCAAATGCTGGATTCCATGATTCACAATCCGATCCCGACGCGGGCGGAAGTTTCCGACGTTTCCAACGCGGTGATTGACCACACGGACGCGGTGATGCTTTCCGGCGAAACAGCCAATGGAAAATATCCTTTGAAAGCGATTGAAATGATGGCGGAAATTGCCAAAAATACTGAAGACTCTCCATTTGATGATATCAACCCGGGATTTCTTGACGGCGATATTTTTTCCAATTACGCTTCCATTATTGATTCCGCGCACGAATTGGCGAAAAGTTCCAAAGCCAAGGCCATTTTGGTGGCTACTGATTCCGGTTTTACCGCGCGCATAATGTCGCATCACCGTCCGGAAGAAACAATTTTGGTCGCCACAAGAAATAAAAAAACATACAACCAACTTTCAATTATTTGGGGAGTGCGTGCGTATTTGTTTGATCAAGAAAATAATCGCGAAAAACTTTTGGAACTTCTTATTGAAAAAGTCAAAAAAGAAGGGAAATTATCTTCGGGGAATAAAGCGGTGGTAATTTTCGGAAAACTTCAGGATTCGGATAAAGTGCAGATGGTCGGAATCAAAGAAATAGAATAAGGGGAGAGTTCGCGTACCACCGCCTCGGACGGGGCCTCGCTAGAAGCGGCGGGTGGTCTTAATATGTTTACAGTTTATATAATAAAAAGTGAAAAATCAGGAAAGTATTATATTGGAGTGACATCAAATTTAATACAAAGATTACGGCATCATAATAGTGGTGCAAATAAATCAACAAAAAATAGAGGACCATGGATCCTGGTTTTTCAAGAAATTTTTGATGACACAAAATCTGCTTGGCTGAGGGAAAGACAAATTAAATCATATAAGGGAGGAGAGGCATTTAAAAAACTATTTGAGAAATAATTTTATTCTTTGCGGAGAGTTCGCATAGTGGTCTAGTGCGCTCGCTTGGAAAGCGAGTATACCGCAAGGTATCACAGGTTCAAATCCTGTACTCTCCGCAAAGAATAAAATTATTAGCTTGGCCACCGCCGTTGGCGGGGTCCCGCAGAAAGCGGGAAAAGCGAGTATACCG
>Ga0172379_10002095_pt1 | contig 36771 bp, 36 predicted proteins | sample GrowelOW334metaG_FD_119756 | JGI IMG/M metagenome (GOLD analysis project Ga0172379, IMG submission 119756) | Groundwater microbial communities from an aquifer near a municipal landfill in Southern Ontario, Canada - Groundwater well OW334 metaG | ecosystem: Environmental > Aquatic > Deep... | reverse complement strand
TGTTTATCCGCTTCTTCTGCTTCAAAGAACTCAAAAGGTTTGAAAGCAAAAGCATTGGCGATCAGATTGGATGGAAACATTTGTACTTTTGTATTAAAGTCCAAAACATTGGAATTGTAAAACTGTCGTGAATAAGCAACTTTATCTTCAGTGTCTTCAAGTTGTCTTTGCAGATCTTGAAAGTTGGTATTGGCTTTTAAATCAGGATAGGCTTCAGCAACGGCAAATAAGGACTTTAAAGCTCCACTAAGCATGTTGTCTGCTTCGGCTTTTTCTTTTGGTGATTGCGCTCCCATCAAGGCAGTTCGAGCTTTAGTAACTTCCGTAAAAACACTCTTCTCATGTTTTGCATAGCCCTTTACAGTCTCAATAACATTAGGAATAAGATCTGCCCGTCTTTTTAGTTGAACATCAATACCAGATAGTGCTTCTTGAATTCGTGTTTTTAAAATGACAAAACCATTGTACTGAGCAGCCAGATAGACTATTAATATCCCAACTAAACCGAGTGCAATAAACATATTTATTATTAGTAATTAATAATGAAATAAGTATAACAGAAACGGGGAAAAAATTGTTTCATTGCTTCATTGTTCAATTGTTTTTTTAACAATGTAACAATGGAACAATTGAACAATATAAAAAAAGCTATTGCTTTATGATATTTTTCTGTTATACTTTAACCAAGATTTTAAACCTGCTTGAATTTGACTACAGTTTTACACTTTAGTACATTTCTTGAGAATTTTGACAGTCATGAACATCTGATGTTATCTGGACTCTTGTCGAAAGGAAAGCTGCGTAAATACTTATAGTTTTATGCGAGTGATCAAAACGAGAAATTTAGGCAGATTTAAGATCTTTATTCGTAGCAACCTTTTTGTCACATTCTTTTCGTTCCTCATTTTCCTTGTGCGCGACGTCTGGGATAAAGTTGGAACTTATTTGAACCTAAATAACGATTAATAATTTAAACAATTATTTAATCGGTTTAGGAATAATAAACGGATTTCGCCTTAAATTATTTATATTATTGTCACTTTTCATATCAAGTAGTTGCATTGTAGTAGCGAAGATATCTAATTCTGGTGGTAATGAAAGTATCGTTTTTAGAATATCTTGAGTTTCTAAAGGTTTTCCAGACATTTCATAAATACCGGCATATATTAAAGTTCCGGGTTGTTTTAAATCATTCGCATATCTGACTTGATATTCCCAACCTTTATAACCCACCATGACAGTGGCTCCATCAAATGGTGGCGCACCATCAGTTGTTTCCAAATTCACTGGATTAAGACCAATAATGTCACCTTCAGGATTCGTTTTAATATCAACTTTAATCTGACCAACATTTGAACCATCTGGTTCGTGATTGAAAGAATCGTGAGTTAACTTGGAAAAACCAAAATCAAAAATACATAAATTGCTTTCTGGATTAGTTTTGTCTGGTTCATATATAATATAAACTTTTCCGTCTCTAAATATTATTTGTGAATCAGTAACTTTTTCAATTTCAGCTGATGCAATGGCATCTGCTTTAAATGTAGCAATTTGTTTTTTAATACTCTCTGTCATGTAATAATTATATAAAACAAATTATGAAAGTCAAACTATAGGACTTATCTTGCGCGACGTCTGGGATAAAGTTGGAACTTTTTTGAGTCTAGATAATACTTACTTTTTGAATAGGCGAACATAAGATTTTTATAAAAGATCTTTAACTTAATAATTAAAGATTTAATATAATTAGACAATGTTACAATCTTCAGATATCCAAACATTACCCCAAGGAGAACTACTTCGGTTTCCTAACAAAGTTCAATCTTTGATAAGTGAATTTAAATTGCCCCTACCTAAAGAAACAACTTATAGAGAATTTCTTCAAATTTTTGATAAAGGTCTTCCGTTTATTAAAAGTGTTTCAAGACAGGCTTTTGAGTCTTTCGTTGATAAAGGTGAATTAAAACCAGATGAACATGAGGTAGTTTATGCTGCAGTTAGCGTTAGTAAACAATATGGTCCTTTTTCTTTAATCACAACTCGAATTCCGATGACGTCAGGAAATTTTAAAGCCTATTGTGTCGATCACGGATCATATTATATTAGCAATAAAGTTCAAGATAAAATTAGTCATTTAGCACATCAACCACCTGCTAGTGAACTAAATGAGCTTAGTCGGGAAATAGAAAAGGAGATTATGAAACAATATACCCTTACACCAGAAGAATTTAGAATATTGTATGCCTTTTGCGTATCCGGCTTAGCTGATTACGAATCAGTTGATAACGAAGAAGCATTGTTAAACAGACCTCTTGGAGAGTCTACTCCTTGGGATTTAATAACATTTGATATAGGCTTGCCTTTTTTAAGGAAAGCAGATATATCCGCAGTTTTTTACAAGGATGGATGGGGTGGAACAACTTTAGATGAAATGAAAGAATTGCTAGAAAAAGCAGAAGGCACTGGTATACGATGTTTTACACTTGATGCTTCTTTAAATAATCAAGCCGATCAGGACGCAAGGCTTACGGAAATTACTTTTCGTCAAAAATCACTTAATATTCCAGAAAAGTTTTGGAATCCTATGAGAAGAGTTGGGTAAAAACACTAAGGATTGTCTGGCGAACTTGAAGCTAAAAGTGTCAGCGCGACCAAAGGGACTCGGACCCTCAACCTCTTCCGTGACAGGGAAGCGCTCTAGCCAGTTGAGCTATGATCGCAATCGAATAATCTTATCAGCTATTATTCTATCAATTATTTGCCTGTTTTTAAAGCTCTTTAATTTTGCTTCAATCTTTTTGGCAATTTGTATGTTTTTAAATTCTTTATAAAAAACTAATTTAAAAGGTTTTCTAAACTTGGTTGATTTAGTTTGACCGCGATTATGTTCCTCAAATCTTCTTTTTAAATTATCTGTAGAGCCGATATAATATTTATGATCGATTTCTGATAGAAGAATATAAACGTATGACATTTTTATTACCCTTCGTTTGAAAATTTTGGACCCTCAACCTCCCCGATGGACATCGGGGCGCTCTAGCCAGTTGAGCTATGATCGCAATAGCTAATATGATATCAAATTTTTATTGCTTTTTAAATTAGAATTTGTGTCATTATTTATATTTAGGTTTTAGGTTGTTAATAATATTAACCTATAGTATAATGTAGACATGCCACAGCCTGGGGAATTAGGAAAATTTTTAGAGGTTCAAAGACGCCATAAATTTCCGGATGCAAGGGAGTCTCTAAATTACAATAAAAAAATATTTTTAGAAATGTCTGAATTTATGGGCGATAGTAGTCGTTTTCCTAACCCACGTTTAAACACACTCGGACAAAACTTAACGTCATTGATGAGGTCAGGAGAATTAAAAGTTGGACATATTTCAAATTATCCAAGTTTAGGTATTGCTTCTGACGTAACGGCCTGTTTTGTTTTAGTAACTTTATCAAAAACAGATTTTGAATCGACTCCATATGTATTATTTGGAAATAATTTTGTCAAAGATGTAGAGATAAAAACTGTTGAAATAGTCCAAATGGTTGCTCTTATGGCAAATCAAGTTCGGGATTACCAAAAACGCCGTATTTATGATAGCCAAAGTTTACATATTTCTGCAGAAAGAGGTTATGCTCATGAGGCTGAAGCACTTTTAACATTAATTGAAATGGCGAGAAAAGAAAAAATTAGTTTAACTTTGGATAACAGCCAAAGAGCGTTGCTTAGTATTTTCCCAAAAGGTATAGATAGTTTTAAAGAACCAATACTCCAATAATTTAGATCGGTATTCTTATTTAGCATCAAAAAGTTCCTATTTTGTTACTTTGATAGCGCTGGTAGTTCGTATCTTCAATTTAATAAGCAATTATACATTCTATTGATCAGCGCTATTTCTTAAAAAAACATAACTGTGTTTTATCGGAAAATCAAAAAATAATATTTTGTGATATAATTAGCGCGTATGAACAGTATAGAAGCTAAAAAGCATTTACTGCAGATTGCCGAAGGATTAAAAATGTTTGCAAAAAGGAAATTAAAAGGTCCGATTTTGCTGTCTTCAGATACCCAATTACAAGTAGGCATGAATACGCTTAGGAAAAATGGGCCAATAAATTTTATAAGGGTTCAACAAAAGTCTGCGGATGAAAAGTTAATCACTGAAGCGACGTTTAGTAGCGGTCCGACATATTATTCTGATTTACCTACGATGAGTTCATTTTCTTATGAAACATTTTTCAGAATACCTGAACAAAAAAGTGATATGGGTGTTTTTAAATCTCTCCAGTTATATTTCGGAAAAGAAAAAGATTCCAGTCGTCATAGTTTTGAATTACACATGACTAAAGACCAAGCTGAAGCAAGTTATAGAATAATTTTAGACGGAAAAGATAAAAAAAATGTTTTAGATATTTTTTCTCGACAGAATAAGGGACTTTCACAAGAAGTTCGAGAAGAAGAAAAATTTGAATTGGTGTGGGACCATAAATTTAATGGATTCAAACTTGTAAAAACAATAAATGATAAGGAAAAGGTAATAGTTGACGTTATAAAAAAAGATGTTTTAACTGAATTAGGTTTGGAAAATATTCCGTCGAGAATTATTAGCGTTGATGGGGCCATTCAAGTAACGTATAAAGTTAATGGAAAAACTGTTATCGTGATGATCCCTTCTGACATACCTAACAATTTGGCAAAGAGTTTCTTGGAAAAAAGAACGATCGTTCCTCACAAAATAACCATAGATTAATTATCTTTTAATAAAGTCGTCTTTAAATATTTATCACGTATTTTGCTATACTTTCTTCATGAAAACGAGAATAATTAAATTAGAGAATCACCCACAGCTTATTACCTTTTGGAAAGAAAATTATTTTGTTAGTGAAATGGATAGTTTGGATAGATTTAAGATCTTCTTGGAAAAAAATCCTGAGTTAAGTTTTATTACCGAAGATGAAGGGAAAATAATCGGGACTGTTTTAGGTTCATTTGACGGAAGACGAGGATATTTGCAAAAACTGGTTGTTGATAAAAACTATCGAGGAAAGGGCATTGGCAAGAACTTAATTGACTTAGCTGTTAAAAAACTTCAAGATCTTGGAGCATTATATATTCCAGTCAGTTGCGATTCAAAAAATTTACCCTTTTACCAAAAAGCCGGCTTTAAAAAAAAAGACCAGGTCACCATGAGTATTTCTAAATGATATAGGACATTCTCCATTGAATAAATCAACTTCATTTTATATAATTTGGCCGTATGATACGCGCTTACAAGAAAAAACCCATAAGAATTAGAGATATTAATTACCAGAAACTTTTGGTACTAACTATTAAAGAAAAATATTTCAATTTAACTCTGGGTTTGTTGGTGGCTTTTGTCATTTCAACTTTCACATACAAAACTTTACTAAAAAACATTCACTTTAATTTGGCTATTAAACTGCCAACTTTTCGGTTTGGGACTAAACCATTAGTTAAAAAAACTATCGTTCAAAAACCTTTAAAAACTTATGTTACCCAGGAAGGAGACGATCTCTGGCACATCGGCGAGAAATTTTATGGCTCAGGCTTTAATGCTTATGATATTTCTCTGGTAAATAAGATTTCCGATTCTTCAAATTTGGAAGTTGGTCTCAAGTTAGTTATTCCTCAAGTTACTCCACGTCAACCAACCGTTGGAGATATTTCGGCAACCTCAACTTCCAAAGTGACTTATGTAGAAAATAAATATATTGTTCAACCAGGAGATTCCCTTTCCACCATTGCTCAAAAAGTATATGGGGATTTATTTGCTTGGCCACGCATAATGAATGCTAATAATTTACTTACTCCAGATAGCATTGAAGCTGGTATGGTTTTGATTATCCCCCGTTAATCTAGATTGATGTATAATTTATTTATATTTTAGCGGAACGTAATAAATTTATAAAATAAATTTAAACGTTCCAGCAACGTTGAAATTTTCAACGAAAATTTCTTACGTTGCGGGATTAGTACACCGGTAGTATGCTACCTTCCCAAGGTAGAGAAAGGGGTTCAATTCCCCTATCCCGCTCACAAGCGGATTTTCAAGTCTCAAATAATACTTTTGGATCATTGCTCTGCTCCATTCTTTAGGTTCGATCCTCCATCTTTCATCTTCCACCTCTTTTTTTGTTTCTTTGATGTACTCAAATGGTTTTAGAAGATTAAGACGTAGTAATCTCGTATCAAGGATTGGGTTCAAATCTAAGGTTGAGAGTATGATTCTCTTTTGTTCGCGACTGCCGTTTCCAAACCAATATTGGGCTCGATGACTAAAATCGAGGGTTTGTCCGGTCGTTTCAGAAGAATAATCAAGATTCTTACTTGAGTTATTTAATTGGTCTTCAAGGATGGTAATTCTCTTAACGATCTCCATTTTTTTCTGCTTATAGTCGCTGCTACTAATTATCTCTCCATTTTTATTTTCCGGATCAATAAACCTATCAAGAAGATTTTGTAATCTTTGTTTTTCAAGGGTACATTGACGTTTAGCCGATTCATCAATTGAAGCAAATTGACTTAATTGATTATTAACAGCAACTTTTAGGTATTTCTTTCCCCATTCTAAAAAATCATCAGGAATAGTTATATTTATCAGTTCATTTGAAACTTGTTTTTCAAAATCTTTTTCGTTTACCGGCGGTTGTTTACAATATTTATCAATCTGTCTAGAACACCGGTAATAGGTGTAAATTCTCAAAGGAACGTCCATATCATCTTTTTTTGTTTCACATTTTGGGCAAACATCATTATGCTGTGGATTAAATTTTTCATGACATAAGGGGCAGATCATCCTTGGCTTAACTTCGGCGGTTATTGAGGCAGAGCAAGGGCATTTAAGCATACCGGTATAAGTCGTCTCATGTTTTTTTATTCCTGATTTTCCTCTTAATCCAATAATACTTTGAGCTTGTTCAAACTCGGCCATAGTAATCATTGGTTTATGAATTCCTTGACGGATTTCCCCGGTGTAAAAGTATTTTCCCGTATAAAAAATGTTGTGAAATAATTTATATGTTTGAGTCCTGCTTAAAGGTTCTCCGTTTCTATGTTTAAGTTCCCATTGCTTGGTAACAATTTTATAAATAAGAGCAGGTGTATATTGACCGGTCAAAAGCAGATCCCACATTTTGCGTACCTTTGGAAACCGTTCTTCGTCAACTAGAATTTCTTTTAATCCTTTTGGTTTTATTTTATCGTTCATATATCCAATAGGAGCTAAAATAGGAGCCTTTCCCAAACTCAACTTATCGTTTAACCCACGTTTTACAGATTTACTTAGGTCATTACTAAACTGGTTGGCCATGGCAAACTCAACATACAGAAGAAGAATATCGTTTTTGTCATAAGTTTTTGTAGGCGTAACAATTTTGACAGTATCATTTTGTACAAACCAGATGAGCCTTCCACCGTCAACAGAATTACGGGCTAACCGGTTCAACTGCCAGCAAATTATATGAGTTACTTTACCTTTATTGATACTTTCGATCATTTCATCAAACTTCGGTCTTCCTGGAGCTTTGGCACTTTTTGATTCTTCATACCAGGTAAAAGGATTAATATTTTGCGGAACAACTAATTCCTCCATGATCACTTTCTTTTGTGACTCAAGAGATAATATCTGCCTGTCTTCGGTATCGGTTGATTTTCTTATGTAAACAACGTATCTATCCATAGTAAAAATAATGCCTCCGCTGGTGAGCTCAGAACGGTTAGGTCCTGTCCAACGAAGGCATTAAAAAACCCAACCTTTCTCTGAGCTCAAGATAATTCTACAAAACTTTTTCTATCAAATTCAACTGCTTTTTATCAATAAATTTATTGATGTTTTTGGCTGGACCTAAAGTGTTTTTAATTTCCTCCAAATGCTCCTGTACGTTCTTTTTTGTTTCCTCTATGTCCACTTCCCAAGAAACAATGAAGGCTTTATTAAATCCTCCTCCATTTTTAAGTTGTATCATGTTTGAAGTGCTATTAAATACGTTTTGTTTTTCCGTCCCAGTAAGTTGTCTTGTCTTTCCATTGGATAGCATTAGATTATAAACTTTGTATTGTTCCGGAACTTCTGAGATTGTCATACTTTTGTTACAGAATATTTATTAATGATCTGACGTTCTTTCTGAATAATTTTTAGTGCATCAGACTTTACCCAATTCATTAAGGCCGCCTTATAATTCATATACGTCTTTCCTTTGGCGGCCATCCAGTTAACCATATCATCAAACTTACTTTGTACGAAGGCAACCGGTACTCCATATTTTTCTGCTATTTCCTCCATTACTGACAGATCAATATTTTTAATAGAAGAGTATTTCTTTTGTAAATTATTTTTTGTTATTGTCTTTTGTATATTGTCTATTGTGTTCCCCTGTAGGGGCATATTTGAAACCCGTACAGGTATATTCTTAACCTTAATTGGTATATTTGGAACCTGTAGAGGTATATTTTTTTTATGTACCCGAATTGGTATATTCTTATCTTGAATTGGTGAAGTTTTTTTGCGTACCTGAACTGGTATGTCACACCACATCGTACTATCTTTTTGGAATGCTATTTTCGTACTATTTGAGGTAATTATTTTACGGAGTAATAATTCTTTCTTTGCTCTTGATACATGAGCTTGCCTAATCATTGTTGCTTTTGCTATTTGGTTTACTGAGATCCAATCTTCCTTTTTATTGTATCCGTAAGTTTTTCGAAAAATATAGAATAGCACCCTTGTTTGATAAGATGTTAATTTGATCCTACAAAGCCCCTCTAGAATAACATTTGCTATTCTGGTATATCCATCTTCAAGTTGCGGTTTATTTATTTTGTTGTCTTCCATATTCTTTCTTTCCCTCTAAATTAAAATTAGGAACAATTACATAACCTTTGCCATGACAACCCTGACAGGTTTTAGTGCCGAATTTAAGAGTGCCGAAACCATTACAGACAGGGCAACGTTCGGAGTGAAATTGGGGAGTAACTTCCTTAATTATTGTTTTCTGATTGGGATCATTATTTTCTTCCATATTTTTTAAGTAAATATTTTTAATTTATTTTTGATAACTTAGTGATTTTGATATTGGTTGAGAAATTACCATAAAAAAATTTATAAATTCTTGAGCTCGTTTTTTTGCTTGTTCAAAACTTAAACTTGATCTAAAATGTTTTAGCATTAAATCCTGGAATTCTTTTATTGCTTTGTCCGGCAACTTAACTGGTGATATTAAATTTTCCATACATCAATCTTTTTGATAATTTGTTTTGTTTATTTTTTTACCTAAATACGGACAATAAGGAAAAAGTGAACAGCCGGAAGTAGAACAACCTATATTTTTTTGATCACCGATGCAGCTACGACATTTTTTAATTACCGCCTTTCGTATCTTCTTAATATTTCTTATTAAATTATTTTTTGGTAATTGACGAAAATTAGTCATATGCTTTCCTCCATCTAAAAGAAGGCTAACAGAAGGTGTTTTGTTGTCGAACTCAATAAGGAGAGATTGTTATTGAGATATAAGAAATTTATTGTATTGACGCCTTAGATTTGCAATTCGTTTTATTCTTTTATTTTCCAATCGTTTGATTCTTTCAGGACTCCAATTATTATATTTTTTATTGTCATCAATGCTTCCAAATAATATATCTGCTTTTTCGTAATCTGATCTATGAATACCCGTTTTTTGATCTTCTATATCCAGATCAATCAATTTTTCTAGTAATGGTTGTAATTTAGTTATTCTTTTTTTATTTAGCCAATGTCCCCTTATTTTTATTTGAAGTGGTTTAATAATTTTGTCCCAAAGCAATTGAATTTCTTCGAGCGATGTATTCGGTGAAATATTTAAGGCAATTCTGTGTTCAAGTTGCTGCGGGTTTTTACCATAAGTTATTCGCTCAGTTACATCAAGACTAGGATTTCTTATTGAGTCTATTTGATCCCTACCAAATAAAAGATACTGCTTAAATAATTTGATCCAATATAGATCGAGGTTTAACTGGTTCATTAAAAGTTTTACTTCATAATCAAAAACTATTTTGGGGGAATCTCCTAAGAAAGTGATACGAGGTTCAAGTTCCACAAAATCAGAGTGAACTGTATGAATAATTTTTTCATCTTCAATTTCATGAAACTTTTCCACTTCGAAAATTAAAACACTATATTTTTTATTAGGGTATTTTGTCTGAATTTCTTTTAACCACTTTTTGAGTATTTTATTGTTTTTTAATTCTCTTGTTTTAATACCCCAATCATCCTTAAATTTTTTTATTTCTTTCCAATGTAATTTTTCAATAGGAACAATAACTTTTGTCTTGAAATCGTTTAATTGCTTTATTCTAAATTTTTGTAATTTAGTAGTAGCACTTTCTTTTTGTTTTCCATCCTTCTTTACTTCCATAAATATATGGTAATAAAAATATTGTATAATTTTTGACAGATAGAATTAAATCTTAAATACTTTATGAAATTAATGTTTTTGGATGAGTCCGGTGATCACAGTTTGGAGGAAGATAAAATTGATAAGTCCTACCCAATGTTTGTATTGGCCGGCTGTATTTTTGATTTGGATTATTACTCAAAAACTGTAGAACCTGAAATAAACAAGTTGAAAATAAAGTACTTCAATAATCAGGCAATAATTTTAAGATCTTATGATATTAGAAAACAGAAAAATGATTTTGCCAGTTTAGTCGATCGAAAGAAAAGAGAAGCATTCCTTAATGATCTTGACAAGCTTATATCTTCATTAGAATTTACAATCATTGCCGGAGCAATCAACAAATTGAAACTAATCAAAACATATTCCCAACCTAACAATCCTTATTATATTTGTTTTCGTTTTATTCTTGAACGGACAGTTATGTATTTAGGAAGAAGTAGTGAGGGGATTATGCTTCGGGCTGAATCACGAGAGACACACAATGACCGTCAGTTGGCATTAGTATATGAAGGATTTCGGAGTAAAGGTAATGAATTTATAAAACCGGACGAAGTTCAAAGAAAGTTTATTGATCTTTCTTTCAATCAAAAAACACAAAATGTCATCGGTCATCAAATTGCTGATTTAGTTGCTTATCCTATTGGTAAATATGTATTGGATTCTAAGAAGGAAAATAAACCATTTGAGATTATAAAGACAAAACTTCACAAGAAAAACGGAGCGTTCTTAAACTACGGATTAAAAATCTTCCCATAAAAAAAGGGGCCCAGGAAAGCCCTAGTCCCCAATAGGCTTTAATTATACTATAAATCTTTTTCTGTTTGTCAAGGTTTTTATTAGGTTGTTATGACAGTATATTTTTTTTACTGATTAACTTTGACCAAAATATCACTCAATTTAATTTTTAAGACAGACGATATTTTGAGTAATGTTTTTAACGTCGGATTAGTTTTCCCTTCCTCAATCTCAGCCAAGTAAGATCGATCAATATAACGATCGAGTGCTAAATCCTCTTGAGATAATTTTTTCTCCTTTCTTATTCTCGATATTTCCTTTCCCAGTCTTCCAGAGATGTATTTGTATTTCATATGGAATGATAAAGTAGACAAAAGAGAATAAAAATACAATCAACCAGCCACAAACCTTAAACAGTCCAAATCGAACAACACACTTACAACACCAACACTCCGGCCAAACTGTCAATCAATATAAGCCCCAAGAGATAATGAAGAACAAATCGACCCCTGCTTAAAAGGATTGAGTGTCCATCCCAAGACAGAAGCAAGAAAAAAGACTGTTGGACATAAGGGAATAAAGCCAGTTTTTTGATTATTAACAAAGGAATAGGGTTAGCCTCTGGAAAGAAAGCCTACAGGAATTTTAATAATAAAAAAAGAGGGATATAAAAAGAAAGTAATCATCAATATTTCTAAAACCAGTCCGGAAACATTACTTACAATATAAAACTTATATATAACCACCATTTCACCCGCACGTCAAATGAAGAAATCTTTTGCTAACTATAAAGGCAGTATCTTCCTATGGAAGAATTATAACCGCCCCGCACAAGTCATCTGGCGGTCATATTTTCGAGGCTAATAGCTATCAAGTTAGAAAATAGCCTCAATCCTTAATCATATAAAAAGAAAATCAGTGAAGTTGTAAAAAGGAAAAATAAATGACCGTAAACAAATGTCAACCATCAACAAGATCCCCCTCGTAAAGTTGGTCACTAAATTAAAGGTTATCTGTCGGGGGAACAATCTGTATGTCACTAATAGACTCTATTATTCCCTATCTACTGCCTAGAACGGTGTGTTCAAACGATACCGAGCATGATTTTCGTTGAATATAAAAATGGAATGGAATGGGATCAACTCTAATTGTTGCAAGCCCATCACTGCCGTAGCTTCTTAAAGTTGGTCAATAAAAAGAAAAATCACACTACATTGTCTTTTTCTTCTAAAAAGCTATCGTCTGTGGGCTTGAATATTGTTGCTCGCTCCTTTTGGTCGCTCGCAACTATTAAGATAATTGTTTCGGGCAAGTAGTCAGCCCTCCGCTCAAAATGGAGTCCTCCTTCACCATCTCCTCCATTTTTCGCTACGGGCTGTTTTCTTTCGGAACGAGGGTAAAAAAAAGGTACAAACATATTTTAATAGGTCATCGTAAAAAGATTTTTTACGACGCTCTATATAGTTTTTTACCCTCTGGTCATCGCAAAATAGCTAATTTTACGACGCCCTCCTTCGAGAAAAGGAAGACAGTTTCTGCTCCTCATTCTTCGGAGCAGACTTGCCCGAAGACAATAGGCGGTTTGTTCGTCCCTCACAAACCGCCTTCAAGGTAATGTTCGATAATAATCTCAGAATAGTTTGACACCGGCTTTTATACGGATTTGGAGCTGTGCGTGTACGTAGTGGAAACGCACCATCGCACTAACAAAACAAGAAGAAAATAGAAACTAAGAAATTATTTGTTTTCTTACCTGTTCATTCATCCATTCTTGAGTATATTTCAAGCCCATGTTTCGTCTTTTTTGAGAAATGGCCAATATTGATCTCTCAGGAATGAACCTAGAAATTTCAAAATCAGGCATAACATGAAAACATTTTTGAACGATATGAATTTCTTGAACTGACCAATGATGATTTCCCATATTTGAAAATAGTATAACACCGGTTAGATTTTACGCTTGGGCTTTCTGTCCTTGATTCCCAGTATAAGGGGCAAAAAAGTTTATCAAAAGGTGGGTTTTTAGCCTGTATAAATATCCTCGTATGGAAATTTTTAATAGGCAAACTATTTCTCGGATATTTATAACAGGCGTAAAAATCCTTTTTTACTTTTACATATCTAAAGCCCACGCAGTAAAAAACTTTTGACAACCGTAAAAATAAAAATAAGGAATATTCGATTTTTCCACGATAAAATCGATTATTTTTACTACTTTTTTCTGCCCCTTAACCCCTGTAGCGAAGGACAGAAAGACCCTGAACTTATTTATTAGTTTTTCTTCTGCCTTTGGAATTATGGCTTATTTTATTTTCTTTGCTTACTGGTTAGCAATGCTTTTGGTTTTACTCCCTGGAAGTAAATTGACTAGAAGAAATAAACCAGAATGGAAAGAATTAAACGAATTTAGAAAGTATCTCCGGTCAGATGAATTCAAAAGAAAACAGAAAAAGTTAGAAGTTGAACTTTTCAAGGAGGTGAAAAATCATGGATAAACTTGATCGTTGATAAAAAAAGGTGAGGGTAGTTTACACCCTCACCGTCGGGGAACAATTATTGCTAATTGACCCCAGTGCTAAATCTTTGTGGACTTTTGCACATTATTATTTTAGCAAGAATTTTACTTTCATGATTATCAAGATTTCAGAAGATAAAAAAGAGATTGTGAAACCTCAAGATATTTATCGGATCTTAACTGATTGTTTACGATCAGAGGATAAAATTGATCGAGACAAAGAACATTTTTGGGTATTCCACCTGGACTGTCGAAACAAGATCAAATTGCTTGAGCTGGTGAGTCTTGGAACGTTAAATAGTTCACTGGTTCATCCTCGGGAAGTGTTTACCAGAGCAGTTGGTGAAAGATCAGCTCAGATTATTATTGCCCACAATCACCCGTCAGGTGAAGCAACACCATCGGATGATGATATTGCTTTAACTAAACGGTTAGTCAAGGCGGGGGAATTGTTGGGTATAGAACTGATCGATCATATCATTGTGGCCAACAGTTCATTTGTCAGTTTGAAGGAGAAATCCTTGATCTAATTATTAAAAATTTAATTTTAATTTTATGAGCAACTATCAATTGTCACGTTATTACCAGTTGAGAAATATAGTCATGCCTTATTTCTGGGGAACGTCAGAAGTCCGGCCGACTGATAAAGAGCGATCTGAATATGTCAGATTGTTTAATCTTTTCATTTGGAACGTTAAAGACCCAAACCAGCCGGAAAGGAGGCAGAATGGATACGCTGATTGACTATTTCTTTATCCTACTTGGCTGTCTTTGGTATGTTGGAGTATTGGTCGTTGTTATTAGTTTTATAGAGAGGAGGTTGAAAAAATAGAAAAGTGTTTGTTGGCCGCTGGTGTAAAAATAACTTTTATGCCGGCGGCTTTTTTTGTAGTCCTTTTACATCTCAATAAATAAATTACTAGAACGAAAGAACGTCAGATGATTTTATGTTCAAAGCTCTAATAATTCCATAAAGTTTTTCAATAGAAAAATTAACTATTCCTCTTTCAATCTTGCCGTAATAACTTGGGTTTAAGCCTGCATCAACAGCCACTTCCACTTGTTTTAATTTTTTCATCTTTCTTATTTTCTTTATCTTTTTACCGATTGTTCTTCTGATCTTGGAAGTAAAATAATATGCCATACAGCAACCATTTTCCTCGAATTCCTTTATAAATATCGTCTTTATATAAACTATATAGCCTCAATAGTGTGCTTGAAATCTATTTCTGGGTACTGTAATATAAAAAGACAATGGTAAATGAAGGAGCAGAAGGTCAGAATATAAACCAATCTATAAGAAGGAAATTGATTGCTTTTAATACTGCGGAACCACCCCCAGAAGTAACTAAAATTATTGAAAAACAAGGATTGCTTGATAGTAATATTGAAGGTTGGGCTGCTGTGCCGGCAATCACTCCTCCATCAAAAAGAATTTCTAGGAAAGAAATTTCCACAGAAGGCTTGGTCGACGCATACGAACTATTAAGTCCTTTTTTAGGAAATAAAACACTTGATCAAACGCTTAGAACCGCTGATATTCTAAATGGTTGTGGTCATCATTGTGACACTTGCTTAGCAGATGCATCTTTTCCTACAAAAATGTTTTCCTTTGAATCAATGAAAAAACTTTTTTCAGATGAACGATTTATTAACATGTTGCAAAAAGACTCTTTAAGGTTCGGGTCCTCTGGTGATATTCTTGATCATCCTCAAGCAATCGATATCGTTAAAACAGCTTTACAAGGGACTATTCCTCTTAATGAAAAAAGAGTTCGAGAAGAAGGAAAAAGACACAAAATTAGGATTTTTACAAATTATAGACCTAACACAGAAAAACAAATTGATGAGTTGATTGAGTTAGCTCGCCAAAATCCGGATCGAATTGATTTATGCATATCTTTACCTTTTAATAAAAAGGATGAAGTGAATATAAAATTTCAGGATTTTGTTAAGGCCAGACCGCAGTTTTTTGGTGAAAAATTTGAAACGCTTGAAGATGGAATGCTTTCGGTTCCGTGGGGGAATGAAAAATTAGAAAATATAGGGATCCAAGATGTAAGACACCCTCGCCTTCTTTTTATGGTGGGTAGAGTGTTATCAAAAGAAGCAAATGCAGGGAGAGTTCCAGATTATGATATGGTTGAAGCAGATCGAGATACTGCTTTTAGAGACAGAGGATTAGTAAAAACGTATCTAAACCCAGATGCTTTATGGTTAATGATTTATACAACTCCTTATGAATCTCACACGGGAAGAGTATTTACTCCTATTACCCCTTCGAATTTAGAAGCATTCAGTCATTTGCCATATCATTATGATTTTTCTACTCCTCCGAACTGGCCTGGTGGAAAAGGCGAAGAAAGAGATTGGCAGTCGGCTGGTGAATTAAAAAAACAAGCAGAGATTAGCAATAAACAAATGAAACCAATTGTTGTTGTTCACTAAAAAGATTAACTTAATTCTTCATTATCTTAATACAGTTATCTGTCATCGAGTTTGAAAAAAGATAATTTAATGATCAAAGTTTGGTATATAATACTTCTTAGCGGACTGTTGATAAAAAGTTCTAATTTTGTTCACTAGCCCGCTCACATTGCCGACGTAGCTCACCTGGTAGAGCAACTGTATCGTAAACAGTAGGTAGTCGGTTCGATTCCGACCGTCGGCTCATGAGAAGATTAGAAAGGGTTCAAGAAAAAAAAGTGAAAAACACCATCGCCGTATATGCGATCATACTTTTTGTGGTCTTATATTTGATCTTCACTTTTGGAATAAAACTTTTATTAAACACATCCAGTTTTGTATCAGGACTATTTCCCCAACCATCGGTTAAGCCATTATCAAAAACTGAAGACAGTTTTAGTTCAGTAGATATTTCCTCAATCCCACAGGCAACCAATAGTGCCAGAATAATTGTTTCCGGTTCAACATTAAATTTTGATATATTGAGTTTTTATGTAAATTCACAAAAAGTCAAGGAAATAGAATTAACTTCAGACATATTTAGTGAAGAAATTGGAGATTTAGTAAAAGGCGATAATAATTTATATGTATTAGCAAAGTCGAAGGATAATAAAACCCGAAAAAATACTATTACATATAAGGTTTTTTACAAAAGCGATAAGCCAAAGTTAGAGATTACTGAACCTGCAGACAACTCTACAACAAACAACCAGGAAATAAAAGTAAAAGGTAATACTGATAAGGAAACATATATACGAATTAACGATCTTCCTGTAGTGGTAGACGCTGACGGCAGTTTTGAAACATCAGTTCGACTAAAAGATGGAGAAAACCAAGTAGTAGCAACGGCTCAGGATGTTGCCGGGAACATTGAGACAAAAACTCTTAAGGTTACCTATCAGAAAGATTGATGAATAATAAAAATAAAATAAACGGGTGAAGAAGAACGTTGTCAAATAACGAAATAATACTTAAAAAGATCAATAACGAAGAAGCTATTTTATTCGATTTTCTAAAACTCCACAGTACCCAAATAAAACTCAGCAGTCCCAATAATCCGGACGATACCAAGATTGTAAGGAAACTAGAACTAAAAGTTGCCCCAGAATGGACAGAATCGCTATTTTTGACGTAGCGGATCCGATTATAACCATAGCCAATAATTGGTTTATTTTTCCATAACTTAATCCCCTGCTGATAATCAATAAATCTAGAGGTGATGGAATATAATCTTGTTAGATTGACTCCTTCTCCGGATGGTTTGGGGATAAAGAAAATCAAAGCAACAAAAAATAATATAAATAAGATTATTTTTTTAAGCCTTTTTTGTTGCATAAATAAATAAAGCAACGTTAAAGATAGACCTATGTATATTGATCGGGAAAAGCTTAAAGCAATTAAAATTAAATAAATATTTTTTATCAAAGGCTGGTTAATCGTAAGAAAAAATATACCGAAAATTGCCGCAGCAATTGAAGTATCAAAAAAGACTCCAAAAGTTCTATATAGATGTGGATCCCAACCTTGATAAATTAAATTCCTAAGGTCAGGGTAAAGAAAATATTGAATTAAAGTAGAAATAATGGTTAAAGCCGCAATTACCAAAACCCCCCTTTTAATTACTTTGGAAAAATCTTCATTTATTTTTACGTGATAATGAAGGTAAACAAAATAAATTAAATATAAATGCAAACGATATAGATAAAGTGCTCCAACGGTATTTTCAAATAAATTATATTTTGCCCAATCAACAATTAAGGAAATTAATAAAATGCCTAGAAAGAAAAAAATCGGTTTAAAATTTTTCCAGGCATCTTTGACAGGTTGAAAACGGTATTTAAAAAAGAGAACAAACAGATTTAACGCTAAGGCAACCTCATATAAATAAAAATTAACTTGTTGGTTAAAAAAAGAGATCCTTCCCAATTGACCTAAGGAGAATAAAATAGCAGTTAAATAAAACAGAATGCTCATGTTTTGTTTATTAGTTGATAAAGCTTGGCCCTAACCAAAAATGAATGAAAGCTCATCATAAAGGCATAAGTAAAACCAGCTGGTCCATCTAAAAACCCCATGTTTAAAAAATAATTATAGATAAATTTTCCAAATGGAAAAAATAAAATTTCAAAAACATTGGTTTTTGTTTCTCGATTAAAAAGCTCTTCAGCTCTTATGCTTGAATAGCGGTTAACGTCATTAATAAATTCCTTCAAAGTAGGGTGCGGATAGTGATTGAGGAAGCCATTAAGTTGACCAATATTGTTGGCGGTGTGAAAGACTTCGTGAACAGAACCCATCCATTTGCCATAGTTTTTATTAATTAGTCTAATGAGACCAATTTGTCTGACATGTCTGACTTCACCGTGCTTTAATTCTCGATTCCAAAAATAATCGCGGCGTTTAATAAAATATGCATTATTTTCGAATTTCGAATTTAGAATTTCAAATCTAAGTTCATTAGTAACCAATTCATCCGCATCTACAAACAGAATCCATTCATTACTAGCCTTACTCATTGCAAAATTCCTTTGCTGCGCAAAATCATTTTTTAAATTATTTTCTAAAATTTTAATTTTTAATTTGTCATTTTTCTTTTTGATTTTTGATATTTGATTTTTAGTATTGTCCGTCGAATAGTCATCAACTATAATTATTTCATCACAAAAATCTAAGGACCTGAGGCATCGCTCAATATTCTTTTCTTCGTTTTTTGTCAATATTACAGCGGATAGTTTCATAGTCAATATAATTTTACTAAATTATTAACATAATTCTTCCAATTAAATTTAGTGTATAGTCGATTAATCGATTGTACGCTTGGTTTTTTTGGAATTTTCTTCATAAGTTCAACAAATTCATCAAAATTATTGACTACGTTAATGTACGGTTTCAACTCGGGAATTATCGCAGATTTTAAACCAACGACCGGGCAGCCTTGTGATAAAGCTTCTAAAACAGGAAAGTTAAAACTTTCATAATGAGAAGCCGTTAACAGAGCAATAGCGTTTTGATAGAGTTTTTTGAGTTTTTCTCTTGAAAAATTTTTAGTTACTAAAATAAGTTTATAACCCTCAAACTCTTTTAATAATTTAAACTTTTTAAAAGCTTTTTTAATAAAATCCATATTTTTTATTGGGTGATCCATGCCAACAAACAGAAAGTATTTTTCTTTGTTCGCCGAAGCCTTGCTCGGCCTTCGTAGCCACTTCGGCGAAGGAGGCACGTAGGAGGACATATCAAATGGAATCCCAAAGGGTAGTTTTATTATTTTATTTTCAATCGATCGATCGATCGAAATCAACTCACTTTTAACTTTTTCCGAAGAGACGATAATTTTATCTGATCTTTTTATCATTTCCTTTAGCTGTTTATTTAATCGAGTAACGTCTTTTTGTGAGTAATATTGAGGGTAAAAGTAGTATGACAGACCATGGCAAAAGCTGATAATCTTTCCTGAGGTATAAATAGGAATGGCTTGATTCATGGCTAAAAATACATCCTTTTTTTGCTTAAGCTCTTCCAAACTCACTCGTCCTTTAAGCCAGGCTATTTTAGGTTTAAGGTTATCAAAAGTATAATAAAAATATTGATTCTCTTTATCATAAAGCTGTATGGCTTTAACCAAATTTTCAGAAAAGACAGCCGTCCCAAATCGCTGGCTATTTTTTGGATTCAACGCTCCTCCATCGACAGATATTTTCATAAGGACTCTCTTTATATAAGGTCCGTCCTTATTTAAGGACGGACCTTAATATTGCAAATGTTAACAAAGTGTTTAACAACTCTCCCCCAACTGTGATATATGCCGAGGCAAAAAAACTAAACCGAGGAATAAATAATATATTTAAGGCAATGTTAAAAATTAATTGAAACAAGAAAATATATATAACAGTTTTTGCCTTGTTTAAAGCGTATATTGAATTTAAAAACACCGATGTTAAGAGGATCAAGGGCAAGGCAAAAATAATTATTTGCAAAACTTTTATAGATTGCGAGTATGTACTTTTATACAAAATTGGTAAAATAACCGGGCCTAAGAAATAAAAACCTAAGGCAATAAACATACCGATTAGAAAGACCAAAACAACATCTTTCTTTATTTTATTTATAAAAATATCCCTCTTTTTTTCTTTAGCTAGTTTGGAAAATAAAGGCATCGAAGAGACATTATAAGCGGTGACTATAAACATTAAAGCATCTAAAAATCGGTAACCGGCGGAATAAATACCAACCGCTTGTTTACCCTTTATAAAATTAAGTATAAGAACGTCAACTTTGGAATAAAACCCAGCAAGAAGGCTAATGAGCAGAAATATAAAAGATTTTTTGATAATAATCGACCACTGTTTTAAATCAATTTTTAATGATAATCCTCCAACTTCCTTTCTAACAAGAAGAAAATTTACTAAAGAATAGAGATTATATAAAACAAATGTAATTACAAAAACTGTCATTAATTGTTTTGTGATCAAAACGCCGGCAATCAACAATAGGACTAAACAAACTTGGAAGATCATGGAAACAATCGAGGCAAGATAAGACTTTTGTTTTATTGAAGTGAGTATCAAATAAGTGCCGGAAAGCATATTGGCAAAAATAACAAAAGAAATAAGAATGATTGGAATAAGAATAGAAGCAGGATAGTGAAATAATACCGCTAAAATTATCGTCAAAATAAAAGTTATCAGCGATAAATAAAATCGCAGTGAAAATAGTTCTCTTATTTTTTTATCTACCGAGTCATTGATATGAACTAAGCCGTACGAAGTTGTACCAAAATCCAGCAGGGGCAAAAGAAGCCCAACTTGTGTCCAAGCTAACGTATAAACCCCATATTCTTCTGGTTTGAAATAATTGATCAAGATTAAAAACAGAACAAAATGGAGGATTTTATTTACAATGGAAGAAATATTGAGACTAAAAAAATTTAAATAAAAAGGCCTTTTTTTTATTTCTTCAAAAATTGTTTTTGGTAATCTAAAAAATTCGTGGGCTTTTTGTTTTAAAGATCCGTACTTCATCAGAAACTTTAAACGGTTTTTAAAAAGGTAAAATTCTTTTTTTGGATTGTCTTGTGATACCTCAAAATGTTGATAAGATAATTTTGAATCAACGCCAATTTTAAACCCAGCTTTTTTAGCTCGGTAACAGTAATCGACATCTTCATAATACATAAAATAACTCTCGTCTAAGAAACCAATCTTGTCAATGACGCTTTTTTTGATAAACATTAGAGATCCGGAAACAAAGTCTGTTTTCACAAAACGGAATTTTGGTTTTTTTTTGATTAGTCCCCCACTCATTCGTAATTTATCAATAGCTCCACCATAGTAGGTTTTATCTTGTTGTTGAAATGCATAGCCCCATATATCAAAGTGCTCAAATGAGTCCAATAAGTCTAATGAGTCCAATTGGTCTAATGTGATATCTGGGTTTGCAATCGCTAATATTTCGCATCCATCTTTAATAGCTTCTCTTAGACCCTTGTTGGCACCAGCGGCATATCCTTGTTGATTATTAGAATTGTCAATAAAATAGATTAAATAATTTTTTAGTTTTAAATTTTTGACTTCCTTTTTTAATCTATTAATTTCCGACTGTGGTGTTTTAAATAAAATAAATATAAATCCAATTTTCATGTTATTTTTTAATTTTTTTGCGTCTGGGCCCGCCTAAGGCGGGAGACATAATAGCTAACGTAAAATAAGTGATAAACTCCATATATGCGAATCCCAAATCTAATGGTATCCTAAATAATCCATCTTCATATCCTTTGTCCTCGATAAATCTCGCCCAAAACATATGAGCGGGATATAAAAAAACTTTTTTGAATGATGATCTTTCTTTACGCGCATATTTTTCCTTAGCAGTTCTGATTCCATAATCAGTAAATTTTATAATCATTTGAGAAATGGAACGATAAGAATGGTGAAATATTTTACCATTGAGCCGACCTGCTTTGCCTTTCGTTAATTTAAAATGCTCATGGATCAGCGAAGGACTGATAGTGGCGTATTTTCTTCTAAACAATCTTAGCATACGGTAATTTTCTCCTCCGTATTGAAGTGGGATATTTAAAAAAAAGTTTTGATACGAAATAAAGTAACCAGCAATTTTTATTCTTTTGTTTTCAATTTTAGATTTTATTTCTTTCATCAATTTTTCAGAAACTATTTCATCAGCATCCAAAATCAGTATCCATTTACCGGTCGCTTTGGAAAAACCAAATAGTCTCTGTTTTCCTATATCAGAAAATTCTTTGACATAAACTTTGGCAAGATAGTTCTTTGCAATCTCAACAGTTCGATCAGTCGATTTACTATCGACAATGATTATTTCATCAGAAATCTTTTTTATTGAAGCTAAAGATTTTTCCAATGTTTCAGCGGCGTTTTTTGTGATCATCAAAACAGATAGTTTTGCGCTCATTGCTATATTATAGCAACTTCATCTAATTCCTATGTGGTATATCGTTAAAAATATAGCCATACAACAACATAAATAAGTAGTTTTGTAGGTTATAAGCGGTAGACAGGAATTAAGTTAAGAGTTAAAAATTAAATATGAAAAAAATATTTTTAATATTTTTTGGATATTTATTTTTTGTTAGAACTATTTTTGCCTTTGAGTTTGATAAATCAATCAAGAATCCTCTTAATATAAATTATATAAACGGTTACACTAACCATCTTCAGGCTAATATATTTAAGGAGGATGGCCTTTATAAAGGAATTTTCTCTATAAAAAAAGCAACAGAAAATTATTACTCCTTGGGATATTTTGAATCAGCAAACGGTCTTGATTGGCAGATGAAAAAGGAAATATTGAATATCGGTCGTGACCTATCAAATCCTAGTGTCACTAAAACTCAAGCGGGATATCAGCTATTTATTTCCGTTTTTGAAAATGGTTCTATTTATAAAATTTACTCCAGTGCATGTGATTTTGATTTTAATTGCTCGTCAAATCTGGCTCAGGTAATAAACCCCGATACAAGCAATTATTCAGAAAACAAAGGAGTTTTTGCCGGTCATCCGATTCAGCAAAATAACCAAACTTATCTTTTTTTCGGGGCTTGGGGCGGGGATGGTTTTAAAATTAAATTAGCTTATTCTGACGACTTGATCAATTGGCAACGATGTCCAAACGATAAAACTTTTCTATATGGTGGAGATGGGCCGTTTTCTTATAAAGACAATAATGATTTGCTAATATTTTTTCACCGTTCAGATAATAGCGGAATAAGATTGGCAAAAAGTAGCTTGCCATTAAGTTGTGACTCGACTTTTGAAGATCAGGGATACATTTTGAACCGTAACAAAAATTACGATCTAAGACACCTGATATTTCCTTCAGTCATCAGCGACCAAGGAAATTTAAAACTCTTTTATTCTGGACTCGGAGACGACTTTCAATGGCGATTAAATTTGGCATGTTCAGAGCAGGCATGCCTGTCCCCTACATTGACACCAACGCCAACCTCGATTCAAATTTTAACAGGGTCGGAAGTACCCACCCCTACATCATCGAAACTGCCGATTATTTTAATCCCCGGTTTTTTAGCGTCTTGGAACAAAGACTCCATCATTCATAACATTGATAAACCACAATCAGAGTGGAAGCTAAATCCGATGGCAAAAGAATATAATGGAATTATTGATACTTTAAAAAAGTTAGGTTATGAAGAAAATATAAATTTGTTTGTTTTTGCTTACGATTGGCGAAAACCGATATTAAATATAGTTGAAGATTTAAATAGCTTTGTAAATACGAAATTTCCTACGAACGACTTACAAATAATTGGTCATTCATTGGGCGGTTTAGTGAGTAGAATATATTTACAAAAATACAATAATCAGAGAGTTAGGAAACTAATAACTGCTGGTAGTCCTCATCATGGTGCGACGGTGGCATATAAGATTGTAGAAGCCGGGGAAATAGAAAGATTTAACGATTATTTATGGCTGGCGGTTAAAATGGTTGCAACTCTAAATAAAAATAATTTGGAAACTGATAGGCAAACAATCAACAGACTTTTTCCGAGCATGAAAGACCTTTTTCCCATCTATAATTTTTTGAAAAAAGATGGCAAGGATATAAACATTTCCGAAATGAAGATTAAGAACGAGCTTTTATCATATGAGACTTATAAGACTAATGGGACCAATTTGACCAATGTTGAATCAGTCGTTGGTAAAAAAGGAAATACTTTAAAAGGATTCAATGTGATCGATCAAACGATCACAGATAAATTATTTGATATCTATCCAGATGGCCGTCCCCAGTCTTCTTTTTCAGAAATTGGCGATTATACTGTTCTTTCTACGAGTGCTACAATCGGAATACCAATTATTTTAAAACTTGAACACGGTGAATTGATTTATAAAAAAGAAGCCATAAAAAATATTTTAAACTTGCTAAATATTCAATATGGGGACGAACAGATTGTCGAAGGAAAAGGAACTATCATAGACTCTTCAATAATGTTTTTGATCAAATCACCTGCAACCATGGAAGTCGTTATTAATGGTCAAACTTATACTGAACGGGATGGAATGATATTTATTGAAAACGCCCAGAGTGGTGATTATCAATTAAAAGTAAAAGGAGTTGATAAAGGAAAATACGAAGTAATCGTTGGTCAAATTTCCAAAGAAAATGATCTCTGGGAAAGTATTAGTGGAGAGATAACCCAATCTCCTGCCTCATCACAGACTGACAACTATAATATACTATATAACAGTCAGACGGCTTTATCTATTAAATGTACGGGTCAGGCATGCCTGACCCCTACGGTAACGCCAACGATAACGCCAATTCCAACGAACCCAATCCCTACATCGACACCAATACCAACGCCAACAACGACATCAACATCAACACCCTTTCCAACCTTATCAAATTCGTCTCCGGAAATTTTAGGAATTTCTTCTCAGCGAAAAGAGTCAATTACTCCTACTATTAAAGTTTTAAAAAAAATTGAGGCAAAAAAAGAAATTAAAAAATCATCAATTTGGGATTTTATTTTGCCATCGTTAGTTATCAGTATATTAGTCGAGGTAGGTTGGTTTGTTAGAAAAAATCTTCAAAAGAAATCAAAATAAATTATAAAATATGATTAATTATCTTCTTCGGGCCTCTGTTCCATCGTGGCAAAATATGTGGAAGGATCTCATAAATTTTTTGATGAGGGGAATAATTATTTGGAGTGCAAGTTCCCTTTTCAGTATCAAAGCTACAAGCTTCAGCTTTACTGAAATTAGTCGGTGTGCATAAGAAGATACATGCCCATCCTAATAAATATGATACTTCAACTTCATGAACGCAAGGAGGAATACTTCCTGTACCAGTTTGGCTCTCGGCAGGAAAATCTTTTTCAACCATGTTTGTGATAAATTCTAACAGATTTTATAACTTATACAATAAATGTATTAGATAGACTGATTTGACTTTCTAAACTGCGAGATATATACTACTCGCAAATGTAGGTTATAACCTACCAATATCATGAGAATAAAAAAGAAAGTTCTCCAGAAAATAGTTTCTGTTTTTGCTAGTTTGCTTCTTTTAGTAAATTCTTTTTCCCCATTTTTATTAATCGCGCCAAGTTTTAGTCAGGTAAAAGCTGAAGATCCAACGATTACTCAAACACAGGATCCAACACCAACAGATACTATTAGTCCAACTGCGACTGCTGATCCAACATTAGTTCCGACTGAAACCGCCACACCAACACCGACTGTTACTCCGGAACCACTACCTCTACAAGCTCCTTCTCAGTGGACTTTTGAAAAAGTAGAGCTTAATAAAGAGTATGTTGATCCTCAGAATAATCAAATAAAATTGACATTCACAAAACTCCCCGACCCCTCAGGTAATATAAAAATTGAAGAAATTACATTAACGGAAGATCAGATTAAACAAACCGGATCATTGTCTGATAAAGCATACGATATTACTTCTGATATGAAAGACGGCGACTTTACCTATAATCTTTCCCTCCCTATTCCAGAATCGTCAAAGGGAAAACCAGTTGAAATAAAATTTGCGGAAGAAATTTCGAATATAGGTTCTGCAGAAAAAGTTGACAATGCTCTTACAAAAACAGACACGTCGGTTTCTATAGTAAGCCTGGATCATATGACGATTTTTGTGGTTGTGTATGATGCTGTTCCGAGTGTAACAAATATTAATTATCCGAGCTTAGGTTTCCAGGCAACTCAAACAAGCGAATTTGGAGATTACATTCATTTGGGAGGCAGCGATAGATTACTTAATTCTGTAACAGTAACAATGAGCAACTGGGCAAAATACTCAGACTACTCAACTGATGTACTTTATTCAGGTAACAATACATCATGGTCTCACCCCATCACCATCAACATCTATAGTGCAGAACTGAAGTTAGATGGTACTCCGAAGACAAAATTAGGAACGATTACTCAAAATATCACGATCCCATGGAGGCCAGCAGGAGATCCTACCTGTCCAGATACTGGGTATGGTGCTGGATTTGCATGGAAATCTCCTAGTGGAACCTGCTACAACGGATTAGCTTTCAATGCTGTATTTGATATGAGTAGTTTAAATTTAATTTTGCCAGACGATATTATTGTTGGCGTTGCATATAATACAAACACATGGGGATATAGCCCCATTGGACTAAGCGGACCATACGAATCACTAAACGTAGCTGTCCCGGAGAATCAACCCCTAACAATTGGAAGCGACGATAGTGTAGATGAAGTATTTTGGAATACAGTCACGAAAACCTCATATACAGATGGAGGTGCAGCGGGTTTTGGCATATTCCGCAAAGACACAGCTTGGGTTCCCTATGGTACGGTAGCTTTTAAAATTGAGACAATAGACACAACTCCAGCCTGTGATGCTAGTAGTTTTGATACATTTACTCTTGGTTCGGTTAATGGTCAAGGTGGATGGACAGTCACAGGTCCTTTTGATCAGGCTATCGTGAAAAATTCATATGGATATACCGGTTTTGGATGCAAGACTCTTCGTATCTCAGACTCTGTAACAAGTGGTTCATTTGGAGACCAGATTTTTGCTAATCCTCAATCTAACAGCGCTGGTGAGACATCTGCCACAGCAGGAACTTTTTCGGTTGGAACAAGACAAAACCATTTTGAAACACAATTTGATATTGCGTCAACTATTCCTACCGCTCAACAGGCAGGTATGCACATTTCGATATCACCGGACAGAGGTGACGGTTCACGTATGAGTTATCTCCGCATTGAGGACGGTGTCTTTGGACTTGATGTTTATTTTGACGATGTACAACAAACTTCCCCATGCACTCCATCTGGATGTGCCAATTTTGTAGAAACTCAAATTGCAACCGGACTAGACAGAACTATTCCACACACCATCAAAATCAGTATGGATTTTGTCGAGGGCCAATCCAACGACGTGGTTAAAGTTTGGATTGATGGAGTATTAAAGATTATAGGTACTTCTTGGGAAGATTATTATCGCTTTGACCCAGAAGCATCAGCTGAGCAAAGCCCACGTATTGTAAAAACGATATTGTTCCGAGCAAGTGGAACAGCAACGGCTGGAGATAGTGGAAAAGGTTTTCTTTTTGACAATGTTAGCCTCTCTTCAACAACTCCTGATACAACAGCTCCTGCCGTTCCAACTTTAGTTAGCCCGGCAGATGGTGCATCCGTTAAACCTGCTGGATTAATTCTTGACTGGTCGGATAGTGTTGATCCAGAAGGATCAAACCCAGTTAAATACTATTACAAATCCTCTTACATCTCAACAGTTGGCGCTAATAATGCTTTAACATCACCTATATACACTTCTGGAATCCTTACAACATCGCAAATCAATGCTTCAGGTAGTGCTGATCATATTTATTATTGGCAGGTAAGGGCCTGTGACAGTTTAAATAACTGTAGTAATTGGTCGGGTCCCTGGGAAGTAATTATCGATCGAACCAATCCAGCTAATCCAGGGACGCCTGTTGCAAGTGTAACCAGCCCTACGAATCAAACCACAATCACGTGGAATTGGACAGCCGCAACAGATTTAATTTCAGGAATAAAAAATTATTTTTGGAATCTTTGGATGGGTGCAGAAAAAAAAGATTCTGGAACAACTACCGACACTTTTAAAACGCTAAACCTTTTATCATATGGTGACGGTATTTTTACGTTTGATGTTCAATCAGAAGATAATGCCGGTAATGTAAGTGGTGTTATGACTTCTGCTGCAACTACGACTGATACAGTTGCACCAAATGTTCCAACACTCAATTCCCCTATTGATGGTTTTGTAACCAAAGGGGTTGCATTTTCTCAAACTTGGAATTCGGTAGTAGGCGCAGTACTTTATGAATATGAAAGTTGTAATGTAGACCCGGGTGATATCGGAGGGGTTTGTTCGAGTGTAAGATATTTATCTACCTATACTGGAACGACTAAAAATGTGGGTGCAGGTCAGCCCGATAGTCACTTCTGGTGGAGGGTTCGAGCTAAAGATGCGGCAGGTAACTGGAGTGGTAGGAGTGTTGCCAGAGAAATAATTATTGATAATACGGCACCAGGAAAGCCAACTATAACTTCACCAACAGCTGAACAGTATTTTAAAACTTCTCCAATCTTAAATCAGTGGGGAGTAATAACAGATTTGTCAGGAATAAAACAATATACTGTTGAATATATTTATGACGATGGACATACGTTTAGTGGTGCTCCTTATAGATATACTACTACCAACTCTCGCAATCATTCACCTGCCTTAACAGAGCAAGGAGGAGCAACTATCAGAGTTCGTGCTGAAGATAATGCAGGTAATATAGGAGAGTGGAGCAATCCAATTCACTATGTTTATGACGCAACAGCTCCAACAGTTACCTCTGTAAGTTCAGATGGTGCAATATATAATCTTGCGTCAGGTAATCCAACTATACAAGTTACTTTTAATGAAAACATTTCAAATACTCCATCAATTGAGATTTTTTCACCTGTTGGGACACCTCAATCTGTGAGTAATTGCGGTGATACAGATGTAAAAACGTTTTGTTTTGACTACAACCTTTTGTCTGAAGAAACGATTCACACTATTAAAATATCTGGAGGACAAGACGTTGCCGGGAACACAATGGCTGTCAGCGATTCCCATACATTTAAAGTTGATAGAGTTGCGCCAACAATTACAACCGTTGATACCACTACTGCCGACGGATCGTATACAATCGGTCAAATAATTGATTTTAATTTAACTTTTAATGAAATTGTAAATGTTTCCGGTACACCAGAATTTTTAGTTAGTGCTGGTCCAGGACGAAAAGCGATCTATAATTCTGGTAGTGGTACTAATACATTAACTTTTAAATATGTTGTTGGTTCTTCCGATGGCACCCCAAGTTATTTATTTGCTAATGATGGTAGCTTAAATCTTAATGGTGGTAGCATAAAAGATGTTAATGAAAATGATACTAATTTAACTCTTCCCAGTAAAGATATATTTTTAGTATCTCATTCAATTTTTATTGACACTAACGTACCGGTAATTACCGCTCATGGAAATATGACTGTTGAAGCTGATTCAGTAAGCGGTGCTACTGTCAACTATACTTCCCCAATTGTTACAGATAACCATGATAGTGATTTTTCAGCTCTGTGTGGTCCTCTTTCCGGTACAGTATTTGCTTTTGGTACGACTTCAGTTACTTGTAATGCCTCAGACACTGCAGGTAACAACGCAAGTCCGACTTCCTTTACCGTTACAGTGGTGGATACAACTGTACCAACTGCGCCTGTTGTAACTTCTCCAAGCCACGCCTTAAGTACCTGGAGTTCGGACAGAACCATTGATGTTTCTTGGAGCGCTTCTGACTTTTCGGGAATTTCTGGATACTCTTATCAATGGAGCACAAGTCCAACAACTAATCCAGACACTGTTTCAGAAGGAATAAATACAACGACTACAAGTGGAAATAGAGCAACAAGCCAGTCAATATATTTTCATATCAAAACATATGATGGTGCCGGTAATTGGTCAGGCGTTACTCACTATGGTCCATTCTGGGTCGATGCTAATAATCCCACGGGTGCTTGGACAACACCGTTGGATGGTGATTATCTAAGATCAACGGTTAATTTAGAAGTTTCTTCAAACGACGTTGGATCAGGGGTAAAACATGTAGTGTTTAAAATTAAAAAAACGGGTGGCTCTTTTACTACTATCTCAACAGATATAACTAGTCCGTATCAAGGATTATTAGATACGACTACAAAAACTGATGGAACTTATGTATTGCGTGCGCAAATTGTTGATAATTCTAATCGTTCAGTAAACAAAGATATCAATATCATCATAGATAATACAGCGCCAATCTTTTTTTCAAAGACACTATTTACCGGATGGCATAACACAAATCAAACTTCCACCTTTACCTACTCAGATACAAATGGAGTGGTTTCAGGCAATAACCCAACTTGTGATATTACGACTGAAGGAACTAACCAAACTTGTTCCGTAACACCAAATGTTTGTGATACGGCCGGAAACTGTAATACAACACTGGTTACTTCAAATGGAGCAAATATAGATTTTACCGTTCCTTCAAGTGAAATTACCACACCTTCAAATTCGGGTTCCGGTAGTACAAAATATATGAATAGTTGGGACGGGTCGATTGAAGGAACGGCTTTAGATGCTTTGAGTGGAGTAAATGGCGTAAAAATATCAATACAAAATGGCACAGGTCAATATTTTAATGGTACTAACTTTGTAGATAGTGGCACAGAAATATTACGTGACGCAATTTACGTTGAAGGAAATTGGCAATATAATGAGTTAACTTCGCCAGCTGAGGATAGCTACACAGTAAGATCTCATGCGATTGATAACGCGACCAACATGGAAAGTACTTACACTTTAACAATTATTTTGGATAAAACAATTCCTGAAGTAGCAATTTCTCTAAACCCAGCTGTTGCAGATGCATCAAACGGTTGGTATAAAACTCAGCCGGAAGTGACTCTGACAGCTACAGATACAAATAAAGATATAGTTGAATATCAATGGAATTCTCAAACTGGCACTTGGACAACTTATTCAGGACCGTTTAAGCCAGGCAACGAAGGTGAACATATCTTATATTATCGAGCTCGTGATTTAGCCAATAACTATTCAGGAGTAGGTATTAAAAACATTAAATGGGATCAAACAGAGCTTACAGACGGCCCATTAAACGTCAGTGTTTCTCCAAATCCAACATCAGGAACAACGTCAGTCGTTAAGTGGGATGCCGCCAAAGATAATATTGGAATTGATAGATATGAAATCAAATGGTCGCTCAAAAACGGTGATAAATCTTATACGGAATCCGTAGGAAGTAATATTAGGGAGAAAACGATAAACAACCTTATTGAAGGAGATTGGACAATAGAAGTAAAAGCATTTGATTGGAGCGGGAAATCAAAAAGTGCCTCAACTGATTTAACAGTAGATCGAACTGGTCCTTCAAATCCTACCCTATCAATTTTTGGAACGTCAGTGGGATCAGTAACTTTAAGTTGGACAAAAATAGATGGAGCAAATAGCTATATAATTTGGTATGGAACAAACCCTGGATCCTATCAATACGGCGCAAATGTTGGTGATACTCAAGGTTATACAGTTCAGGGACTAGGAACAGGATCATATTATTTCATTGTAAAAGCTGTTGATCCGTCCGGTAATCAAAGTGGAAATAGTAATGAGGTGTCATCAGGAACAATAATTGGAACACCTGGAGTTAATGAAAATACACCAGCTCAAGGTTTTGCTGAAGAAGTGCTTGGTGAAGCAACTGAGTCTGCAAAATTGACTCCAACAGGTTCAGTACTTGGAACAAACAAAGAAAATGGCAAAAAAAATCCATGGTGGTGGCCATGGGCATTAATGCTTGTACTTCCTTTCGGCTGGTTCGGATATAAAAAATGGAAAATTAGAAATAATTAAGTTATTTTTCTTCTCCTTCTTAGCTTCATAATAATTGGGTATCTATCGTAAAAAATATCTTGATTTAACAATCTAAAATACTACTTTTGTAGGTTATAAGCGGTAGACTATTTTTAATTAATAATTAAAAATTAAGAGTTAAGAATTTAATTAAAAGTTAGTAGTCTAGAATATGTTAAACAAAGTCCAAAAACAAATTTTGTTGGTTATATTTTTCATTGTTTGGTTAGTCTTTACAAATAGTGTTTTGGCGGAGGTTTATACCCGTTTTGTGACTTCGGGAACTTTTGCTTCCCAAACAAACGAAGAGACGTTATTTGCTTGCGACGGATCATCATTTTCAACTTACAGCAATGCCAGTTATGATTATTTTACTGTTGATGATGCTGAACTTCCTCTGTCAGATGATGTTGAATCGATCGATTATTGCATCCAAGGCTTAGGAGATATTAATGTTGGGTATAACACTGAACACTTTGCAACTTTTGTCGGGGACGGTTCGGAACAGTGTTATAGCAATCCATCTGCGTCAGAAAACATTTGGCTTCACAATGATTATGGGTTATTTGGTGGAGCATTAAATACAAACTCATCAACAGATTGTCTTTACGTAAAAATTAATACTTTCGCACCTACTCCAACTAACACGCCAACACCCACAAATACGCCAATACCATCTAACACGCCAACTCCAACAAATATCCCCACTTCTACCCCAACAAGTACACCGATACCAACCAACACACCAACAGCAACACCAGCACCAACAACCAGCATTAGTAACAACAGCAACGAAATTTCCAATTCATCAAATTCTTCTGCCCCTGTTTGTAATGATCAAAAACCTGGTAGCGCTCCGATTTTACTTTTGGCAACCTCAACTGGTCCCAACTCGATCAATTTAAACTGGGTAAAAGCCAAGGACCCAGTTAGCTATTACCTAGTGACCTTCGGAACAAAACCAGGTGAACAACTTTATGGTAATTCAAATGTTGGTGGGTCAGAAACTACTTCATATACGATTAACAATCTATCTGGAGGTAAAAATTATTATTTTAAAGTTCGCGCTGGAAATGGTTGTATGCCGGGAGACTATTCTAACGAGGTGATTGGTAGATTAATTGGTGCTTCTGTTACTGGTTTACCGGAAAATTTTAACTCTGGAGTTTTAGGAACTTCTATTGAACCTTCAACTCAGCCGTTGCCTTCAGCAAAAGAAAAATTTAATAATAAGATTAAGTCGGTAAAGACAGGTAATTTTACAAAATATATCCTCCTAGTAATAATCGCGTTGATTTTAAGTGGAGCAAGTTGGTTTTTCAGAAGACAATTATTCAAAAAATGAAAAGATTAAATTTAAATCAAAAGAAAGCGATATCAGAATTATTAATAAATTTGTCAGTAGCATTAATTTCTATAGCAATTATTTCGCAAATATTTATGGAAAAAAATTTCGACCAATATTATTTGCAATTGGGAATAATTGGTTTTATAATTTCTTTGATGATGATTTACGCATCAATTTATATATTAAAAAACAAACAATGAATCCAAACGTTTATTCAATAGTAATGATTGAGCTAATAGTAATCTTTTCTTTTGTTTTATATATATTTCATATAGCAAAAAAGTAGTATGAGTATTTTTAATATAGCTTTGACGACAATTATGTTAGGTTTGATTGTTTATGCTTTTACTGACATCTATCGAGATTTTATAAAAGATTCTGCAAGGAAATCTACTAAAAAGTAAATTTCAAAATTTACTTTCTAACAAAAAGAACCACATTGGGTAAGTTACGTCCTGGTCCGGCTTTGTATCCCCCGCTCCAAAGTGCGGTTGAACCGCCATCGTCCAAGTTTAAAGCATTTTGGATTCCTAATGTATGAATCACATGGGCGGCTTCGGCAACCGTAGCATTAAAAACGACCCCAATGTAAGCAGTTGAACCAGTCGCTCCTACGAAACTTCGATTTCCTTTGCTTCCTCTTTTAGGTTCTCCATCACCATTAAAAGTAATATTTCCACCAGACACTAATAAAGGTTGCATAGCAAGTACAGCATCAACTCCGGTATCGCGTCCCCACTCAAGCGACTGTCCAATAAATCTGGCTGAGTTTCCGGAAAAAATAACGGCTGGAACCGTACTATAAACATTATTATCTGAGTTTAAATATTTTTTATTTTTATTCATGGCCAGTGTGTCAAAAGAATTTTTTTTATCCGAACAGCTTGGATAGTCGGCTGGACAAAAATATGACCCATTTATTCCGGCGTAAGCTCCTGAACGTGATACATAATCTCCCAAACTTAAAACCGGACAGTCATTTTTGCAATCAGAATCGGATGCGGTATCCACGATCACCCTGGTCGAATTTAAATCGGCGGCCACAATTCCAACTAAAAAGTCACCAACATCACTCTTGACCACTTGTCCGCTATACCCTGAACCTGGCGGAGTATTATTTTCTGGGACATTAACAGGTATTTGAAATGAAGCAATAACTTTAGCTTTTTCTTCATCTATGTTTTTTGATAAATCGACCAACTCTGCTTCGGCTGATGAGTAATTTTTTTTAGAAAGAAGTGTCAAAATATCAGCAAATGCAGAATCAAATTTTTCTGTTTTTTTAGTAACAATTTTAAGATCAAGTAACTTTTCATAGGCAGTAACAGCCTTAGTATAAGTAGTTTCTATGTTTTTAACTTTGCTTTCGAGATCTTTATTAATTTTGTATTGGTCTTGGGATTTTAAACTATTTAAATCAAGAGAGGCGTTTTTTAAAGCAAGTTCAAGCTTAATCTTATTTGATTGCATTAATAAAATTTGACTAGTTGTTTTTTTGTAATAAAGGTAAATACTAACGAATATTGTTGTAAAAACAACAATTAAAATAATGGTATTTATAAAAATCTGATACTTTTTGAGAAGTTTTTTCATCTGCTTAAATTGTAACAAATATTTTATTGTTTAAATTTTCCTTTTGCGTTTTTACAACGATTGTCTCTTATGTAACACTCATATTCACAAGTTGAGTCATTTGGGTAAATTTTAGGACATTCGCTTAAAGTTGGAACCGCATAAGCTTCACATTGACCTTCAGGATTTGGTCCTGAAGCAGGCCCGCATACATATTGTATTGGTGTGGGAGATGGAGTTAAGGAAGTGGGTGAAGGAGGTACTGTGGTGGGATTTGGAGTAATAGGAGGTTCACAATAATCAAGAGAAACGTTAGAACTTGAGACTCCAAAATTATATGCACAGTTAGGTCCACAACCATTTTCGCATCCTGTCATATAAATATTTGGGTCTTCAGACCTTTCTAATTTTGCATAAAGCTTAAAATAAGGACTACAATTTTCACCGGTTGTGATATATGGGTAAAAAGAATTATTCTTTGGGTCGCAAGGTATTCCTGCTAGTATATTTGTGCTTCCAACTGAAAAAACATTTCCGCATTCAGGCAGTCTTTCTGGGTAACAATTAGTTGAATCGTAATATTCTTCTAGACCCTTCTGAATTAAATTAATGTCAATTTTTCTCTTTCCATCTCTCGCTTTTTTTAACTGAGTAATAATTGGCAGATATAAAAAAAATGATAGTAGGCCAATTATAGAAATTGCTATAATAATTTCAATCAAACTCAATCCCTTAATTTTCTTCAAAACCTTCATAGTGGGCTTACTTGGACTTGAACCAAGGACCTTTGCAATGTGAATGCAACGCTCTAGCCAACTGAGCTATAAGCCCTTCTGTTAATTATACAAAACCGCTTGTAATACTAGGCTGGTTTTTTTACAATGATAGCTTATGAAGATTGTCAAATCGGTCATTGATTTTGTGATGGATATTTTAGAAACAGTTGTTTTTATTGGATCTCTATTTATTGTTGTTTATCTTTTTATCTTGACTCCCAATCAAGTCAAAGGGGCGTCAATGGAACCCAATTTTCATACAGGAGATTATATTTTAACAAGTCGAGTCACCTATAAATTCAGGTCACTGGAACGCGGCGACGTTGTTGTTTTAAAATCACCGACGAATCCAGATATTGAGTATATTAAAAGGGTTGTCGGTTTACCAGGAGACGTGATTAACATTAATAATGGCCAAGTTCGAGTCAATAATACAATACTTGATGAGCCGTATATTGCCGCAGTCACCAATCTTTGGGATGGTGGATGTATTAAAAATGATGTGTCATATACAGTAAGACCAAATTATTTTTTTGTGATGGGTGATAACCGTCCACGATCTTCCGACTCCAGGGAATTTTGTGACGTGCCGGTAGACAGTATCATTGGTGATGTTTTTTACCGCTATTTTCCCTCAAATGTGATTGGAGTAATCAGTAATCCACTGCCAAAATCTATTCGTTAAAGTAGAATATTTTAGGGCTTAATAAATTAAGCCTCTACGAAATTTTGTTTTCTTTGCAATTAATTTTTTAGTCTAATAGTCGGGCTAGGAAAATTTGATTAGAGTCGTACTCGCACCCTGCGAGTCAGACTACTTTCTTTACAAATTGAAAGAAAATAAGAAAGGAGGTGATCCAACCGCTCCTTCCAGAACGGTTACCTTGTTACGACTTAACCCCCATCGCCGGTAATATCCTCTCCTG
>Ga0172379_10002094_pt1 | contig 36786 bp, 32 predicted proteins | sample GrowelOW334metaG_FD_119756 | JGI IMG/M metagenome (GOLD analysis project Ga0172379, IMG submission 119756) | Groundwater microbial communities from an aquifer near a municipal landfill in Southern Ontario, Canada - Groundwater well OW334 metaG | ecosystem: Environmental > Aquatic > Deep... | reverse complement strand
CCTACCCGCACAAGAACCTCGAGTCCCTGCTCCACGCCTTCTCGTTCTTCGTCCGCCTGCATCCCGAGGTCAAACTAGTCCTGGCCGGACGCGACGATATTTTTTACAAACGACTGCAACAGGAACTCGACGAGATCGAGGTTCCAAGGAGCAACGTGCAGTTCGTCATGAATCCGACGGATGAGGAGCTCGCGAAACTGTACCGGGACGCGACGCTGTACTTGTTCCCGTCCCGCTCCGAAGGGTTCGGCCTTCCTCCGCTCGAGGCCATGGCCGCAGGCGTGCCGGTCGCGGCCGCGCGCGCCACGTGTTTGCCGGAAATCCTTGGGGACGCTGCGCTATATTTCTCCCCAGACGATATCGAGGAAATGGTCGAGGTGATGGAACGCGCCGTATCCGATGAGACGCTCCGCGCGCACATGATCAAACAAGGCCGCGAACGAGTAACCCGCTACTCCTGGTCCGCGATGGCCGCGCAAACCAGGGAACTTTATGGGCAAATCGCTCACCGTAAAACTGAATAACAGCCGGCTGAAGGACGCGTTGCGCCGCCGTGCGGCCGCTCGCGCCATCACGCACCTGTACGACCATTCGGTCCCGACCGAGATGCGGTTCCATGGCGTTTCTTTTGCGAACCGCGTCCCAGGCAAGCCCGCCATCCGCGTCGCGGACGCGCTTTCACTTTCCCCATACATCATCCACTTGAATGCGCACCTCCCGACTCCTCAGGAATGGCTTGCCGCGGATACACTGCTTCCGGCCCCGAACCTGCTCGTACCGGACGCGTTCTTCCTGTCGCTCACGGACGCGGAACGTCTGAATCCTGCCGACGATCTCGCCCTTTCCCCGCTCGATACCATCGGACAGATCCGCGAGGACGTTCCTATTGGGCAGAAAGAAAACCGCGGCGCATCGTCCTCTCGAAAAGAGCAGGATGGACGCACCGTCCTGTTCGCCGGACATCCAGAAGAACTGCGCGGACGATTCGCCCCTGAACCGTTTGTTCCGCCGGTCGCGCCCGCGAATTTGGCCTCTTACTTCGAACTGCCGGAAGAAGATGGCGAGACAGACGAGGGGGAGGCGATCCTTACTTTTACTGAATCGACCATTACATCTGCCGAGGATGAACAGGCGACAGCGTATCAATCCATCAACTCCCATTTTCGGGATACCATCTCGAGGATCAAGAACGTTTCCTGGCTCCCGCTGGGCTGGCACCGCACCGTCGGCGTGTTTGTGCTTGCATGTCTTGTCTTCACGCTCCCATTGCACGCAATCAGTCTTGTCACTGGTCTTGAGCAGGCGCGATCCGGAATCGAGACGTCGTCTTCCTCCGCGCTCGCACAACTTCAGGCAGGAGCCGACGCTGTGCTTGTGCGTGACGCCTCGGCCGCGTCCGACTCGTTCGATGGGGCCAACCGCGCGTTTTCCCAGGCGCAGCAATCCGTAAACGATCTTGGATCTGTGACATCTTTGCTGTTATCCGCTGTCCCAGCAACCGGGAGCACGTATCGCGCTGGGACGAAGCTACTCAAGGCAGGATCTTCCCTGTCCGCCGCGGGCGAACGCATCGCGGATGGCGTGCTTGCAGCTCAAAACGAACCAAGTCCGACGCCGGTTTCACGCTTGCGCCTGCTCGAGGCCTACGTCTCCTCCGCGCTCCCGGATCTCAAGGCCTCCGCGGAACTGGTCGCGGACGTAGACGCAAGCGACGTACCTGAGGCGCAACGTGCCGCATTCGCGGAACTTGCCGCGCGTCTTCCAGTGCTTGTCGCGTCTGTCGAGGAATTTACTTCGTTCTCGGCCATGGCCGAAACCGTGCTCGGCGGCAATGGAGCAAAACGCTACTTGCTCGTGTTCCAGAACAACGCAGAAATACGCGCGACCGGCGGATTCATGGGATCGTTCGCCGAGCTCGACCTGAAGGACGGGGTGATCACCAGCATGAGCGTGCCTGGCGGCGGCACATACGACCTGCAAGGATCGCTCAAGCACAATGTCGCGGCTCCGGAACCGCTTCAGCTGCTCAACGCGCGCTGGGAATTCCAAGATGCAAACTGGTTCCCGGACTTCCCAACGAGCGCGCGACAGATGATGGATTTTTATACGGACGCGGGCGGCGGAAGCGTGGATGGTGTCATTGCTGTCAATGCCACGTGTGTCGCGGACCTGATCGGACTTCTTGGCCCCGTGGACATGCCGGAATATGGACGCACGATCACGGGCGAGAATTTCGTGACGGAAACAGAAACGATCGTCGAGCGCGAATACGACAAAACGGAAAACAAACCAAAAGCGTTCATCGGCGACCTGGCCGCGACGCTTCTCTCAAGAATCATGGACAACGGTCCCGAGAACTTCCTTACCGCCCTCGACCGCGCAAACCAGGGCCTTCAATCGCGCGACATTCAAATCTACTTCTCGGACAGCGACCTTGAGCGTTCGGTCCGTGACCTTGGATGGGGAGGCGAGATCAAATCCACGGACAACGACTACCTCATGCTCGTAGATACGAACCTTGGCGGCGGGAAAACCGACGGCGTTATCGAGGAAGAAGCGAATGTGGTCGTAAACGTAGACGTGCAGGGCGGCATCACGAACACTGTGACCGTAACCCGCACGCACAACGGCAAACTTGGGGATTTACTCACGGGTGTAAACAACGTGGACTACGTCCGACTGTACGTACCGCAGGGTTCTACCCTGTTATCCGCGGACGGATTCACGGTCCCAGACGCATCCCTCTTCGAAATTCCCCCGGACGACTGGGTTGTGGATGATGACCTGCTCTATTCCATGGATTCACTCTCACAAGATTTGGAAAGCAAAACCGCGGTGTACCGTGAATTTGGCAAGACGGTGTTCGGAAACTGGGTGCAGACAAAACCCGGAACCTCGACCACCTATTCGTTCTCATACCGACTCCCGTTCACGCTTCAGGACGCGGAAGGCGCATCGTTCCTGTCCTTCATGAGACGCGCGTTCGGCCTTCCTTCCGCGAAGGAGTATTCCCTCACGATCCAAAAACAATCCGGAGCAATCGACCGAACCACACATGTCTCCATCCGTGTCCCAAATTCCCTTGTGCCAGCCTGGACGTCACAGAACATTGAAAACGCAACTATCGGAAACGCTTCCGACACGTTCATTGGAGCCCTGTTCAACGATGAGGGTCAAAAATAGACGGCTATGAGAAGAAAAACCGACGAGCAGATCAAAGAGGAACTCCGCGCGATCTATGCGGGGAAGGACGGGCAGATCCCGGACCTGACAAGGCTCGAACGGCGGGGCGGATCAGGACTCACCAGGGTCCTCGTCCGTCTTATTTTTGTGCTCGGCGTGCTAAGCGTCGTGGCTTGGGGGGGATTTTTCATTTGGAGCCGGGGAGGAATCGCGAATGTGAGCCGCCCGCTCACGACGGACGTCGACGCTCCGGAAACCGTACGCTCCGGAGAGGAGTCATTTTTTACATTTCGATACGAAAACGACGGAAACGCGCCCATCGCCTCCCTCGAGGCCAAACTCTCCTTTCCTCCAGACTTTTTCGTGACCTCGCTCAACCCGGCACCAACGAACGCCGAGACCCTGGTCTGGACACTTGGCTCCCTATCGCGCGGGTCAGACGGAGCTATCACGGTCGGTGGGGTCTTTCGTTCTGAAGTGCCGAGTGAGGAATCCCTCCAGGCCATGTTCACATACCGCCCCGGCAACTTCTCCTCGGACTTCCAAGACATTGCGACGGCGAAGGCGAAGGTAAACGATTCCGTCCTTGATGCCACAATCACGGGACCTGAAAAGGCTATGCCTGGAGATGAAGTCTCCTACGTGATCAACGTCCAGAATTCAGGAGTCCGCGAGGCGACGGGGGTGTTGGTCGCGGCCGTACTTCCGGACGGATTCTCGGTCACGGGCACGGAGCCGGCCGCGGACGAGCCAGGTACCGAGGCATGGACCGTCGCCTCGCTTGTGCCCGGCGAGCTCAAGGCTGTCACAATCAAGGGACGCTATACCGCGACCGTCGAGGGAGAACAAATGATGGGAACCCGCGTCTCATTCCTGAACGACCAAAAGACGGAATTCCTCCAAACGGAAGCCGAGGTAAAGACCAACGTGCTTGGTGGAACCATCGCGTTCGGGCTCGTCATCAACGGAAGCACGTCCGAGCAGACCGTGGACCCGGGAGACATGCTCCGCATATCCGTCAACTACGGAAACGATGGCACGGACACGGCGGAAAATTTTGTCCTGACGCTTGCGCTTTCCGGTGACGCGGCCCAAATGCCGATCGACTGGACCAATGCGGAACTCGGCAATGCCGCGCGTTCCGGCAACACGCTCACCTGGGACCGATCCGTGGTTCCCACATTCGCATCGTTCGCCCCGGACACGGTCGGAGTCATCGATCTTTCGCTGCCCCTTGTCTCTTCTCCAAACGCGTCCACGGCTTCCACAGCTATCACGTTTCTTCTGAGCGCATCCATGGATCAGATTGGCTCCCTAGAAGGCGCACGCAGCATTGACGCGTCGCCGATCGTGGTGCGCGTCAACTCGGACCTCCGCTCATCCGCGCACGCGGAATACTTCACGCCGGACGGCGAGGCTGTGGGAACCGGCCCCCTGCCCCCGGAGGCAGGAAAAACGACCTCGTACCGAATCGTCTGGCACGTGGCGAATTCGTTCCATCCGCTAGAAAATGTACGAATGACCACAAACCTTCCGCCAAAGGTGACCTGGACCAACAGAACGGCCGCGGCAATCGGCACGGTCTCGTTCGACGAGACCACGAGAATCGTCACCTGGATCATTCCTTCCCTGCCGCTTTCCGTCCCGGGTTCGGAAGCCACATTCGACGTAGCAATCACGCCGGGCGACGACGATGTGGGATCGTTCTATAAACTGACAAACGCGATCGCGGTCGAGGCGACGGACACGATCACGAAGGACCAACTCGCGGACGGAATCGATATTCTCACAACCGAACTGCCGGAGGATACGGAAGCAGCTGGAAAAGGTGTCGTGGGAGAATAGGGAGAGAAAATGAAAAGATACAAGATACAAATACTAGGTTTTGTCTCTTGTATCTTTTAATTTTCAACCAAAGCAATCTCTGGTGCGCCCGACACGATTCGAACGTGTGACCTTCTCCTTCGGAGGGAGACGCTCTATCCAGCTGAGCTACGGGCGCATGACATTTGCAACGCGAACGCATGGTACGCAATCGGGTGAGCTGAGTCAACGCGACGAGACGAGCGGCGAGACGAGCTGTCGACGAGACAAACGACAAACTCATTCGCCCAACACCCGGTGTTGGGTACGTCGGCGGTCATGTCACCCAACACCGGGTGTTGGGTGCTAGACCTTCCGACGGAGCGCGCGAATCCACTCGTAAACCCGATACAACGTTGGGCGTGTGATCAAATCGAAGGTTCCCGCGTAATCTAGGCGCGCGCCGCCGAAGCCCTGCTTGAACCTCGTGATGCCGGCCCATGGGTGCGACTCCCCCGCCCCTTCCGGGGCCACGCCCCACCAGTCGTACAAACGCAATCCCTCCCGTTTGGCGTCCTTCAGCAGTTCCCAATGCAGCAAGTATGGCGCCATCGCGTCCCGGTGCTCGTTCGCGCTTGCGCCGTGCAGGTACGTACGGGTTCCCTGGCAGTCGATCATGACATTGGCCGCGATTATCTTGCTCTCGACCCGCGCCACGGCCAGGAATGCCCGACACGTGTCCGTTGAAAGTGATCCGAGCATGCGCTCGTAGTACGCGCGCGGATGCAGCCGAAACTGGCCGCGCGTCGCGGTCGTCTCAAACAAACCCCAAACCTCGTCAAAATTTCCGGCCCGCAGCTCGACGGTCACGCCCTTGCGCTCCGCAAGACCCACGTTATACCGGGTCTTCGGATGCAAGTTGCGAGACAGGTCGTCGAAACTAAGCGTCAGGTCCGTAACCAGCGTGCTTGCTGGGGAAAGCGAGGTTGTGGAACGGACGCTTGATCCCGTATGCCGGACGTATGCGGCCGGCTCGAACCGCACGAACAGCGATCGTGTCCTGCGCGCCACGGCCGACAGCACGTCGAGCGACGCACCTGGAGCGTCGAGCCTTGCGACCGGGCCTCGGGGACAATACTGGTAACGCATGCCAAATGGGAGCCGATGCTCAACGAGCTGCGCCGCGGCAGCCGGACCGCGATCGTCGGCCCCGATCACGCGCCGCACCCGATACCCTGCCGCGCGCTGGAACTCGCCCCACTCCCATGTTTGCAAAAACGCGCCCGAACGGGGGGCGTGGTCATGAACGAACCCGTTCCAGACCTCACGATTATTCACCTCGTGTACGACCATATATTATCGCCCAATCATCCGAAGCGCCTTCGCGACGCGCTCCTCGCTCGATTCCGCATCGATCATCGAAACCACCTCCTCAGCCTGCCGCCGCGCGTATCCAAGGCTCACAAGCGCCTCGACCGCGTCCTGATCCGCGCCTGAACCGCCCGGCTCCTCAACCAGGATCCCCTTGAGCTCAAGAATGATCTTTTGCGCGGTCTTCTTCCCAATACCAGGGATATCCGTAAGAAATGCGATGTTTCCGTTCATCACGTGCTCCTTGACCTTGGCGACCGGCGCCGCGAACGCAATTTTCTGTCCGCTGCGCGGACCAACCCCGGACACGGAAATGAGCCGCCAAAAAAGCTCAAGCGCGTCCATCGACAAAAAACCGAACAACTCGTGCTGGTCATCGCGAATTGCCTCATGCGTGAAGAACGTCACCAAGCCGGACTGCCCGCGGGCAACATCCTCTGGCAGCATCACCTTATACCCCACGTTCCCGCAATCCAAAATCACGAACCCGACTCCCCGATGAATCACTTGTCCGCTGAGTTTCGCGATCATACTCACTCGCCCTTTTCAAAGGCACGTTCAAAATAGTCCTCAATGCGCGTCTCGAGTTCCTTATCGATATTTTTTCCAAACTTCGGCAGCGGCGTGCCGTCTGCGATCGCCTGATGAACGCGACGCAGGGTTTCCCCAAACTTCGGGCCCGGTTCCATATCGAGCAAGTCCATAAGCGCGACGCCATCGAGCTTGGTCTCGCGAAACGCGGCGTTGCGCGCGCGGGTCCGTTCCTGCTCGCGCCGGCGTTCCTTTTCCGCGCGACGCCACGGGGCAAAGTCGTGTTCGGAACGAAGGAATCGCTCGATGACGGACGCGTCATGCGCCGGCGTTCCAACGCGGCGGCTCCCGCAGACCGTATCAAGCAGGACACACGCCTGCAACAGGTCGATAAAGTCGTCCGCGTCGTATCCGTGCTTGTCGGCGAGCGCATTGTACCGGGTGATAAGCGCGGGCTTTGATTTTGATGAAGAGAAATCATCGACAGGATCGAGATGATGCGTAATGAGGGTCTCGAGGAGGTCCACGTTGCGCGGCGTAAGCGAAAATTTTTTGGAAACACGCTCGAGCAGACCGTGATACGTCGGCGAGTGGATCGCTCGACCATGTCCCGCATAGTGCACCTCGATGCGGAATGCCTCAAAAAATTCCGCCTCGGCCTCCGAGCCGGATAAGCCGGGATGCTCCGAGGCAAACGCATTAAATCGCGCGAGGAAATCATCCCTGCGCCTGGCAAGCGCGACATGCGTCTCAGGGTCGGTTCCTTCCCTCCTGTCGTTCACGAACCCGAGTCCCCATCCGCGACTTCCTTCTGGCGCGTCAAAGTACGTGAGGGACCACTTGGCCGCATCATGACAAAGCGCAAAGACCTCAAAGAGCGCGGCGTTTTCCTTGATCGTCTCCTCCATCTCCTTCACCTCGCCTTCAAATCCCTTTAACCGGGCGAATTCCTCGACATTCGTCAGACGAAGCGTTCCGTCGAGCACCGCGTAGAGGGTCTGCAGCATGAGACGAAGATGATCGCGAAGGCACGGCCCTTCCGCATGGTGGGGCGGAGTCTGCGGCGCGCGCAACGCGTCCGCGATGAGAGGCTCATCTGAGGCAGAGCGATCGAGCGTCGCGTCCGCGCGCAACCGAAGCGCGCCGTCAAATTCGACGCGCCGCATGGCATCGTCAAGAAACTCGGTTTGCGTCCGCTCTCGAGCCACTGTCTTCCTCCACATATCGGTCTATTTTATCACATCCCGAGATACTTCCGGATGATCCGGTCCGCCTCATTCGCGACCTCGACCTCTGATTTCGATCCGTCAATGATCGCGTGTGCGGACTGGCGATACGGCACCACGAACTGCCTGGCGGCCGGAAGCGCCACGCGGCGGTGATATTCGACGTCATAATCCGGCTGGCGCAGGAGCCGGCGCGCGAGCGCAACCTCCTCGGACACGTCGAGCCAAAGGCGCAGGTCTAATAGGTCTCGGATGCGCTCATTTGAAAACAACATGAGACCTTCGACAAAGACCACGGGCGCGGGAGTGTAGAGGACGTATCCGGTGCGCTTGTCATCACGACGCGAATACACGGGCAAAAAGATGTCGTTGCCTTCCTTGAGCTCGGCTAACGCGGCCGCTGCCTGTTCGAGATGCAGGCTTTCCGGCAAGTCCCAATGCGGCCGTCCCTCAATGGTCGGACACTCATCGCGATTCTTATAAAACGCATCGAACCGAAACCGCTTGACCCCGCCCTGGCGTTCGAGATGCTCCGCGAGCGTTGATTTTCCCGCGCCGGAATGTCCGGCAAGTCCAATAAGAAACGGTCTCATATTCATTTGTTCGCGATGAGCGCGTACATGACCGCGCCCTGCTCGTGCGGATTGGTCGAGCCGCGAGAATACGCGACAAGCGAGTGATTCGAAAGTAATCGTCGCATCGCATCTTGCAAAACCCCGGTCCCGCGGCCATGGACAATCTTTACCACCGACTCCCCAAGCCGGTACGACTCCGCGAGAAATCGCTCGACGCGCATCTCGGCATCCACCACGTCGCAGCCGTGCAGGTCGACCTCAGGCGCGCCGCCCATTTCCGCAATCGAAACCGCGGATTCCCATTGCAATCGCATGTTTTGTTCAATCATAGATTAGACTTGTTGCCCATATTCTGCCTTTTCTCTGATGAAGAAACAAGCGCAACGAAAAAGGAACCTGTTACGGTTCCTGAGCCTGGACTAGAGCCGGCACTCGTTGACGTCCGGCTCGCCGTCGCAGTCGTTGTCCTTGTCGTCGCACAGCTCGGGCGCGCCCGGATACGTGTCAGCGTCGGCATCGTCGCAGTCCGGACGTTCGCCGTCCGCGACGTAGCCGTCCGGGACGGTGCAGAACGTGACGTACCACGTCCCTTCCCCGAACCCGTCGCCGTCGCCATCGTACCGCCACACCTGGGCGTCCACGGCCCAGACATCGACGTTGTCGTCGCAGTCGTCGTCGAGTCCGTTGCAGAGCTCGTCCGCACCCGGGTGGATCGCCGCATCCGCGTCGTCGCAGTCGCCGCCGCAGGACGAGAACCCGTCGTTGTCCGCATCGAACCCCTCGTCCGCGACCCCGTCGCAGTCGTCGTCGACGAGGTTGCACGCCTCGTTGACGCCTGGGTGGACGTAGACGTCGAGGTCATCGCAGTCGCCGCCGAGTGTGACGAGCCCGTCGACGACCAAGCAAGACTCGACCGCCGAGGCATCATCGCCATACCCATCACCATCCTTGTCCTCGTACCAGGTGGCCGCGTTGCCGCAGCCGCCGGTGTCGGAGGTGTCCGTGGTGGACGAGATGGTTTGGGGAAGGCAGGCGATGGCAAGAATGAAAAGACCGATCATGAAATCCTCCAAGGAGAGAAAGCACCCTCGTCTCCGGCATGGATAACGAGGGTGCAATCTATCTCAAAAACACGATTTTGTCAAGGATTTATGACTAAATTGAGCTCATTTCCCAAAGAAAAGAGAACCCTTGCGGGTCCTAGGTGGGGGTGGGAAGTGCGGTGCGGCGCCAGAGGAACTTGTATTCCGGATCACATGTGTCCGGAATCAATGATCCTTGGTTGAGTTTCCGCGAGGTGAACACCACGCGGTGCCCCTGCTCATCGTCTTGATCGCAGACGACGATCGCGGGTCGTTCTTCCCCCTGATACACGGAAAGACCATCTCCGACCACGGTGCCAGGCGCAAGATCGCTCATCTCGTGCGCCGCGTACCAGGCGTCCTCCCACGTCGTGGGATACAGCCTCAGGGCGGCTGCTCTCGCGAGCACATCCTCGAAGTGGGGATACTCGTCCGGATTCTCTGGCTCAACTCCGAGGTCGACCGAGGAAGCGAGGACGAAATCGACGGTGTCCTCGACCAGCCGAGGCGGAATACGGTGCCTCCGCTCGATTTCTTCGACCAGGATCGAATCGACCGACCGGACGACATCCTTCGTCGGCCATCTCTCCCACAGGAGACCCTGCTCTCCATGCACCGGAAGCGTGACGCGCTTCCAGGTCGGAAACCGGTACTGGGCCCAGACTGCCCGTCCGGCCACGAACTCCATGAACTCGCCGATGTAGACCTTGCTGTCCTCACCCACCATCTGGTCGGCGTGACGCTTCATGACTGCCAGGAATTCCTGGTAGCTGATGTCCCTGACAGGAAGGAGGAGGCTGTCCCGGCATGGGAGCCGTTCGACGAATCGAACGAAAAAGCTGAAATACGTCGCGCCTTCCGAAGACGCCATCTGCTCGGCATGCGCCTTTTGGACTCGGATCAATGCATGGAGCAATGCCTGCTCATCCATGACTTCCTCCAGTGAAAAACCGCTTCAGTACGGCGGATCTAGGCCCAGGATTGAGCCGAAAGCCACTATACTGAAGCGGATATTTATACTCGAAATTTCAGGAAATGTCAAGCGATTCACGCCAAAATGCGCTGAACATCCTTCAAGGTTACCTGTCTTTTACCCATCCCGTTCCTGTATCCCCAATTTCGATCCGAGCCGAAGGTGAAGCCTCCGAACGCGCGGAAGAGGTCCATGGCCTGGTTGGATTCCTGGACGTAGATGAGTCCTCGGCCTTTTTCCACGAAAATGACCGGGGTCGGCCTTCCGACTTCCAGGGCGACAATGAAGGATACGCCTTCCCTTATTCCGGCCGAGGTTCTGCTTTCGACCACCTGGTAGCCGTTCCATTCCTTGCGGCCATCCCATGCTTTGCGCGCGGCCGCCATTCTCTTTTCTTCGTCGCGGAGCATCCCGTGATCCGCAAGGAGTTTCCGTCGCAACGCGAGCACGGCGCCGATCTCCTTCGGCCGGTATCCTTCCTCCTTCAGTGCCCAAATGAATCCGCGGTCCATGACCCCGATACCGCGCGCGACCTTCGGATCGTAGCCGAACGAACGAAGCCTGGTATCGGTGATCCTGAACAGCCTTAGAAACTGTTCGAGAGAAGACGGAAGCGAACGACCCTTCGCATCGTGGGCGCGATCCAATCCGGTGTAATGGTGGTGGTCGATGATCACCACCTCAACGCCGAGCTTGCGGAGCTTCTCCTCAACCTTCGGACCGGGCATCTCAACGATGATGAGTCGCTCCCATCCTCCGTCGCGGACGAGCGGAATCAGATCCGGCTCCCTGTCGAGCGTGGATCCGTGCGGCTGAGAGGAGCGGATCACCTGAAGCCCCATTGCCTTCGCGAGCTCGTAGATGAGGATGGCTTCGGGATCGTTCGGTGGAATGAGGAGGATGGTTCGGCGCATAGGGGGAGACAAAATCAAAATGCAAAATGTAAAATGCAAAAATCAAAATATCATTAGGGACGACCTTATCAAATCGATGGCTTCGTCGCGGGTATTGATCTTGCCCTCGTCGCGCGCGGATTCCACGGCTTTCAGGACCTGCCGGAATTTCGGACCTGGTGAGAGATGGAATAGATCGATGAGATCACGGCCGCGCAAGAGATCGCGGGCATCAAGATTGTTTTCGCGGACAAGAGACACGAATCGCTCGCCCTCTTCCCTTCTCCCGAGGATCAAAAGCCATGTTGCGTACGATTCCGGCGATGCGGGACCAATGCGCCTCAGCGTCTTACGCGCGTCGTTTGCCGGATTGGTCGGCGAGGATTCGACGCGGTCGGATTCGCGAAGAAGCGCCAGGGCACAGGCAGCCAGATTCTTGTTGTCCTTAAACTCCAGGGAAATCGCGACGCGTTCGCGGTCCGAAGAGGTGAAGCCGGACAGAAACGCGGCCAACATCACGGCATGATCCTGACAGGTTGCCGCTGTCGCGTCGATCCGCTGTTTCCAGCCTTCCCAGTCTTGGACGGTCGACTCTGGAAAGACAGCCTCGACGATCTTGTTCCTCCGAAGAAAATCGAATCCGACGGACGGGCGTGCTGGCTTAAACAATAGTTTCTCGATCTCGTCGGTAACTCGCTTTCGTGGAAGTTCGGCAAGATCTCCGCGCGCGACCATCTCGTGAACAAGTCGCTCGCTTTCCGGAGCAATGGTGAATTCCAGTCGGGCGAGAAACTGTGCCGCGCGCAGCACGCGGAGCGGATCTTCCTGAAACCTCCGCATGTCCGTCACGCGGAGAATCCTGTCCCGCAAGTCTTTCAAACCGCCGTAAGGATCGTGAACAACGCCTGTGATCGGATCCATGGACATGGCGTTGACCGTGAAGTCGCGGCGGATCGACGCTTCGCCGATGGAAAGCCCTGGATCGGAGTCGATGGAGAATCCCTTGTGCCCGATTCCGGACTTGGACTCGCGGCGAGGAATCGACACGTCGAGCTCAAGCCCGTCGCCAATCGGAACCTTGATGATGCCGAATGCCTTCCCGACCTCGTTCACCGTCCCAAACATGCGCGTGAGGAGTTCTTTCAGGACTTCGGGCGCAACGCCGTACACCTCGATGTCCGCGTCCTTCGGATGCAAGCCAAGACAAAGGTCGCGCACGAATCCGCCGACGATAAGGGCGCGCGGAGCCTGGCCGTAAAGACGCTCCGGATCCGGATCCTCCAACTTCGAGACAGCGGCCGCCAGATCGCGCGCGGCCTTCAAAAGAGGCTGTTGATCCTCGCGCTGAAGGTCGCGCGCGTCTGGACGGGGCGGTTCGAGTTGAGTCATATGCTCGGGACGTTTCGACACAGGCGGCCATTATATGCGGGAGAACCCGATCGTCATTTCGAATTCGTTCGCCCGGAACGTTTCCGCGTTTTCCGGAGCATCGCCTGTTGTTCGTAAGGACGCTCCGAGCACGCCTGCGACGAGTGCATGGCCGTGCTCCTCAAGCGCGATTGCAACCTCGGGTTCGGACGAAGCAACGAAGACCTCGACGCGGTCGTCGATCGTGAGCCCGGCGTTCTTGCGCATCGCGTTCAGCCTGCGAACGATTTCGCGGACCGTTCCCTCGCGCACCAGCGCCGGGGTAAGCGTCACGTCGAGCGCGACCGCGTACTCTCCCTTCTGAACGATGATTTCCTTCACGTTCACCTCATCCTTGATGAGCTCGAGATATTCGTCACCAAGATGGCCGTCTGGCAGCGTGATCGTCGCCGAGGCAAGCGGCTGACGGACATTCTTTCCTGCATTTGCGCGCGCCTCGAGCAATTTCGAGACGATCGAGCGGGTCTGGGCCATCGCCTTCAGGACTGGTTCGTCGATGAGAGCCACATCCACCTCCGGCCATTGTTCGAGATGCACCGATTCCTTGCCTCCGCCTAAACGCAGATAGACATCTTCCGCGAAAAATGGCGTGAACGGGGCCATAAGCTTCGCGATCGTGAGCAGACATTCATGCATGGTCGCGAGCGCCGCTGACTTGTCATCAACCTCCTCATGCCTCCCCCTTTCCGTAAGAGAGAGAGAGCTCGTTTCCTTGAATCGATCGCGCGAACGGCGCAGCCACCAGGTCGAGAAATCGTCGATGAACGATCCGATAAGCCGGGCCGGCTCCGTAACGCGATACGCCTCCAAGCCATCCGTCACCTCACGAACTGTCTCATGCAGCCGCGCGAGAATCCAACGATCCAACACGTGCTCGCTCCCAACACCGGGTGTTGGGAAACCCAACACCCGGTGTTGGGTTTCGCCCGCGTACGTCTCGTAAAACGCCATGACGTTCCCGAGGATTCCGAACACCGCGCGTTGCATTTCGACGAGAGCCTTTTCATCGAACCGCTTGCTCTCGCCGGGCTGGTTCACGGTGTACATGTACCAGCGCACGGAGTCCGCGCCGTAGGCGTCGATCATTTCCATCGGCTTCACAATGTTGCCGAGCGACTTCGACATCTTCTTTCCCTTCGCGTCGAGCACATGGCCGAGACAAATGACATTCTTGAACGGCCGCTCGAGTCCGAGCGCGGTCGACACCGCAAGCAGCGTATAGAACCATCCGCGCGTCTGGTCGATAGCCTCGGAAATGAAGTCCGCCGGATAATGCGTCGGGTACTCGCCGGACGCAAACGGCATGGCACCGGAATCGAACCACACGTCGCACACGTCCTTGACCCGACGCGACGATCCGCCGCATGTGCCGCAGGCGAGCACGACCTCGTCGCAGAACGGACGATGCGGGTCGAAATCCGCGCCGACCCCGAGCTCCGCGAAACTGCCGATACATTGCTTTTCTCCGCATTGCGCGCATACCCAAATCGGCAGCGGAGTGCCCCAGTAGCGCTCGCGGCTAAAGGCCCAATCCTTAATCTCGCGCAGCCATTCGCCGAATCGTCCGTCCTTCAGGTGCGACGGCTCCCAGTTAATCTTCTCATTCTCCTCAAGGAGCTTGTCGCGCAGCGAAGACATGCGGATGTACCATGAATCCTTGGCGTAGTAGATCACCTTCGACTTGCAGCGCCAGCAGTGCGGATACGAGTGCTCGAACTTTTCCTTATGAAAGAGTAATCCGCGATGCGCCAAGTCCTTGATGATATCGACCGCGACGTCCTCGTCCGTGACGAGGCGCCCGACGAGAAAGTCCGTGCCAGTCGCAAATGTCCCGTCGAGCTTAACTAGGTGATGTTTCGGCAAACCGACTTTCGTCCCAAGATCAAAGTCGTCCGCGCCGTACATGACGGCCGTGTGCACGATGCCTGTGCCGTCCGTGGTCGTGACGAAGTCCGCGGCATGAACCTTCCAGGCGTTAGCCAACCCGTTATAGGCGTGGTCCCCGCACCCCGCCGCAACAAGCGCGTCGCGCACGAACGGATACAACGGCTCATACTCCATGCCAACGAGCTCAGACCCGTCCCGCTCGTCGACGATCTCATAGGACGAATTTGTCGAATGTGCCATGACGATGTCCGCACGATCTTTCGCTATCCACAAATATTCTTCACCCAGGTGAACTTTTACATATTTGATTCCCGCGCCGACCGCGAGCGCGACGTTCGCCGGAAGCGTCCAAGGCGTTGTGGTCCAGGCGACGAGGTATTCGTTCTCCTTACCGACGACCCTGAACTTCGCATACACCGAAATATCCTTCACGTCCTTGTATCCCTGCGCCAGCTCGTGCGACGAAAGGCTGGTTCCGCAACGGGGACAATGCGGGGTCACACGGTAATCCTGGTACAGCAACCCGCGGTCCCAAATCTTTTTGATCACTCCCCACAGCTTCTCGACGTAATCGGATGAATAGGTCACGTAGGGATTATCGAGATCGACCCAGAATCCAAGGCGGCGCGTAAACTCGCGCCAGTCCGCAAGATACGTCCAAACGCTCTCCCGACACTTCTGGTTGAACGCCGCGATGCCGAACTCCTCAATCTGTGCTTTACCCGTGAACCCAAGCTGCTTCTCAACCTCAAGCTCGACCGGCAGACCGTGCGTGTCCCATCCGGCCTTTCTGTCCACGCGGTAACCCTGCATGGTGCGGAACCGCGGGATCAAATCCTTGAACGCCCGGCTTTCGGCATGATGAATGCCCGGCCGGCCATTCGCCGTGGGCGGACCCTCATAAAACACAAAAGCCCCACGGGGTGCGTCCTTTTCAACGGTTTTCTTGAAAATACCGTTCTTCTCCCAATATTCGAGAACCTGCTTTTCGCGTTCGAAAACGCTTGGACGTGCGTCGGGCATAGGCCTGCAATCAAGGCGGATATCAGCCGCCAGTAAAAGAATGATGGTCGAATCGTAGCAAATCCCGCATGGGCGGGCAAGAAAAAAGGACCCGAAGGTCCTAGGCAGTCCTGGGCTTCCCGATCGTGAAGACCCAGGTGTGGCCTGGCTGAACGAGGCGATCACCGTCATCCAGCCGGATGGTCGTGAGCGAGCTCTCCATGACGCACTTTCCCTTTGCGGCGGCGGATCCGAGAAACCGCTCACCTGGTCGGTCGACACTCTCCAGGACGCGACGAACCACGAGTGCATACCTCCCCTGCGTCCCAACCAAGGGCTTGGAAGCGATGCTGAGCCGCTCGCACCGACCATTCTTGGTGCGGGTAATCCGCAGCGCCAACCCAACCTCCTGCTCGCAGAGACTCCATCCGTGAGCAGTAGCGGCGGCGACTAGAGACTCGAAGGTGTACGGCTTGTCGAGACCGAGAGCGGTATCCTCGATGGACACAAGGGACACCCAGCGCTTTCGCTTGTCAAAGATCAGATCTCTGACCAGCACCTCGACGGCGGACGTCTTATGGCCGATTCCTCTCGCCGCCACGATGTACTCACGACCAGAGGCATACATCCCAAGCTTGAGAGATCGCAGATGCTTTGCTTTCATGTCTCCCTCCGACAATGGCCGCCTGCATGGCGGACCAGGTTGAACGATCTCCTTGAGAACGGCCAGGACTGAATTCCAAGCCAAAATCAAGCCGTCTTTATACGCGAAAAACGAGAAAATGTCAAGGTAAAATCCTCAAAACTTGAGAACGAAAAAGACCGGGGACGTATGTCTCCCGGCCTGCTACTCCGGAGTGGCGCTGAGCGAGCGCTCCAGCTTCGGAGAATGCGTGGTCTCGTGGTTTTTCAGCGGTCGGACGAGCACGACCGAGTAAACCCATGAGCCCTTGTGGTCAGGGTCCGGGTTGTACACCCGACCCGTGACCTTCATCTGTCGCATGGGAGCGTTCGAGACCCCTTCGACGATGTACCCGTACACGATGCTGTCCACCGCGTACTTGGGCATCGGGGCTCCCGCAGGGAACGAGTCGAGACCGGACTCGAGGTCCGACTCCGGCGCTTGCTCGCGCGCCAGGATTACGCTCGCCGGACGGCTGAGGTACTTGATCTCGTACACCCAGCCTACGAGGCCGACATGCATGCTTTCCACCCTTGCGAGCAGAACGCAGCGGTCGCCGTTCGTCTTCAGGAGTCGAACCCCCACGATATTCGTGAGGCCAAACTTGGGAGTCGTCTTGGTCGCCCTTTCCTCCGCGAGAGAAAGGCAGCGCTCCTGGAACGTCACCGGACGAGACTCGCCAGGCTCGCACGTTGGTGAATTCGGGCCATAGGAGACCCCGTACATCCTCCCGAGACTCGTATCGAACCATGCTCGGGTAACGGTGGCCTGGAGCGTCCGGATCCCATCAGCAAAGGGACTAGCCTTCGGGACGTTGACGAAGACCTCGTCCCCATCTCCGTAGGCCGGGTTGCTCCACCCGTCCTGGACGACTTCGGTGGACACACGTTCCACGAACGCATCCGCAGGCCACGGGTGTGGCACGGGGTTCTCGACTGAGTCCTCAGGCCACGGCTCGGGCGCGGTGTTCTCCTGCTCGACGACCGGCTCGGGGGCAGACATCGGCGTTGAAGCCGTTGAAGCCGAGGGTGTTGTCGACACGACGCGAGATCCTTGACCTCCAAACTCCTCGAACATCGAACACCAGTAGTTGGGACGCCTCGCATCCTCCTCGGCTTGCCGCCGTCTCTTCGCGGCAAGTGCCGCACTGGGGCCCAGCGCAACCTCGAGTTGAACCGCCTTCCTGTTGACGGTCTGAAGGACCTTCAGCACCGACCCGATCACAACCTTCTTGATCGCACTTCTGATTCCCATGGTTCCTCCTATCGCCGCCAAAACGGCTCATCCGTTCATTGCGACGAGGACGGAGGATACCAGTTTTTGGGCGATTTGTCAATGATTTCGCCTCTTTGTATTGGATTCCTTCAGGCTTTCAGCACCTCCGATACGGGGTGTCCCAGGTGGATTCCGCCCAAAATATCTCTTAATTCCTTTGTTTCGCGATGCCTTGTCCTGATTATGCGAACGAACCCAGAATCCTCCTTCACGACATATTCGAGCTGATCATGGGCGATTCCGATTTCGAACGGAATGGCCCGGGGAGCAAGCGGGACAGTCGGTATTTCCCGGGGAACCCGAGACGGTTCGTCCCAGTCGTTTCGTTCGAGAAACCATTGCCTCCCGCCCAAATGGATCCATTCAGATACGGTCTTGGCAATTCTCTCGTCTAAAAAGACGATATGGTCCGTAGCTGGCTGCACACTCCAAAAGGTCCGTCCCTCCTCAGTTGCGCGTTTGACCCGAATCGCCTTTCCGTCCGGCATGACGAAATACACACTCCCTCGTTCCGTCCGAAAAATCGAACGGAACCTGCCGGTCTCACACAGCAGGCGTTCGACAACTTCCCCAACCCGGCGATCTTCCTCAACTTCAACACGCCTATAGTCGACGTTTTCATCCGTGTCGAGAAAATCATCCTCATTGACCCCATCGACGGCCGAACGAAAAAGCCTCTCAACCTCATTCGCGGAATACTCGTCGTGATTACCCTCAGGCAATCCAACGATTTCCGAATAGCTCGACGATCTCATTTCGACCATATACCAAAGCGTAACAAAAAAAGTTGGGGCCTGCTATAATCCGAACGTATGAGCAAACCAACCATTTATCTTGGGGCGGACCATGCGGGCTGGGAAATCAAAGAGGCCGTGGAGGAATATCTGAAGGATCATGGATACGAAACCGTGGACATGGGCAACGACAACCTGGTCGACGGCGACGACTATCCGGATTTTGGCTACGCGGTCGCGAAACGCGTGATTACGGATGGCAACGCGCGCGGCATCGTGATGTGCGGCAACGCGCAGGGCATCTGCATTGTGGCCAATAAGGTGAAGGGTGTGCGCGCGGCCACCGGATTCAACAAGGAGGTGGCGCGAACCAGCCGCACAGACGACGACGCCAACGTGCTCTGTTTGCCAGGCAGATTCGTCTCAAAGAAGGAAGCGGTCGAAATCGTCGAACACTGGCTCGAAACCCCATTCAGCGGCGAGGACCGGCATATTCGTAGGCTGAAGAAGGTGGAAGATATTGAAAAGCATGAGTTTGGGGGATAAAAAATTGAGCCGCCAATCTCCTTTCTCCAATCTCCAATATCTTTATCCGCTATGATCGAAATTCTCCCCTCTCTTCTCGTCTCCTCCCAACAGGAATTCGAGCAAAAACTACGCCTTGTCGAGCACGACTGCGATTCCGTACACGTGGACATTTTGGACGGGTCGATGTTCGGGAACACCTCGTGGCACGACGCGCGGGCCATTGCGGCAATGCGAACCGATGTTGCTTACGAGCTACACCTCATGGTTGAGAATCCGCTGCCGATCATTGAGGCTTGGAAGGAGCATGTGAAAAATGTGCGGCGCGTCATCGTTCACGCGGAAATTTCACGGCCGTTTGGGACTGTGCTCGAGCATGTCCATGACTTTTTGAAACTCGAGGGAGGCGTCGCGATAAACCCCGAGACCCCGCTTGAGGACGTCGAAAACGTGCTGCACCACGTGGACCAGCTGCTTGTGATGGGCACACATCCTGGGCAGTCCGGACATGCATTCGAGGGGGCATATATCCTCGACAAGGTCCGCGCCGCGCGCAACCATCGGCAGGATTTGGCGATAGAACTAGACGGAGGCGTCACGTTCGATCTGGTCGCGCCGCTCATCGAAGCGGGAGTAACCCGCATTTGCGCGGCTTCCGCTATCTTCTCCGCGCCAGACCCGTTGGCCGCGTTGAAGGAGCTCCAAAAGATTGCTACCATACAAGAACCTTAATTCACCCAATTCACTATGAACAAGCTCATCTCGTTGCTCGCGGTTGCCGTAATCCTGGTCGGATTCAACGCGAACGTGCTGCCGGCGCAGGCCGCCACCTCGTCGCTCACCTCGCTTTCATCCGGCGACCTGATCCGCGGATCCTCGCTCCCGGCCGTGTACTACTACGGCAAGGATGGATTCCGCTATGTGTTCCCGAACGACAAGGCTTATTTCACCTGGTACTCGGACTTTAGCTCTATCAAGACGCTTTCCGACGCGGACCTCGGTGCCATCCAAATTGGCGGAAACATCACGTATAAGCCAGGGTCAAAGATGATCAAGATCAACTCGGATCCGAAAACCTACGCGGTCGACGAATCTGGAACCCTGCGTTGGGTCACATCCGAATCGGTCGCGGTTGCCCTGTACGGATCGGATTGGAACAAAAAGATCGATGACGTGCCGGATGCGTTCTTCTCCAACTACCAGAAAGGCTCGGACATCGAGACCACGGGCGACGCGGAGGCGTTCAACGCTCAATTCCTGGGCAACACGACCGTGACGATTAACGACGACAAGAGCCTCCAGGCTCCGATCATCGTGACCATCTCGGACAGCGGCTATGACAACGCAACCTACACGGTCGACGCAGGGCGCGCGGTCAAGTTCGTGAACGCCGGCACGGAAAAGCACGGAGCCACCGCGGACGACGAATCGTGGGGAACCGGAACCCTCACGTCCGGCCAGTCCTTTACCCGCTACTTTAAGACAAGCGGCGAGTGGACGTTTCACTGCAAGTACCACGACACGGAAATTGGAACCATCGTGGTCGAATAAGGAGGAAAATTAGAAGATACAAGAGACAAAAGCTAAAATTTGTTTCTTGTATCTTTTTATTTTCCTCCCATGTTATACTTGAATCACTATGATTCGACTGACATCTCTTTTCGCCATCATATCCCTTATTTTTCTCAGTTTTCCAAACAGTTCTTTTGCCGCCGTTGTTCCAATGACCCAAATCCAATCCGGCGATCTGGTGCGTGGAACCACGTTTTCTGCCGTGTACTACGTGGGGCGGGACGGATTCCGTTACGTGTTCCCGAATGACCGGACATATTTCACCTGGTATGCGGACTTCAACACGGTTAAATGGATCAGCGACGCGGATTTGGCCACGCTTCAAATAGGCGGGAACGTCACGTATAAGCCGGGGGCAAAGATGATCAAGATCAACTCGGATCCAAAGGTTTACGCCGTGGACGCGGGAGGAACCCTACGTTGGGTTACCTCCGAAGCCGTGGCCACGGCCATGTACGGATCAGCCTGGAACACGAAAATCGACGACGTGCCCGACGCGTTCTTCTCGAACTACAAAAAGGGTTCGGACATCGAGACGGTTGAGGATTTTGTCCCATCCGAGGCAACGGCCGATGCCGATGACGTGAGCGACGACAAAAATCTCAAAGCCGCGACCGTACTCAACATTTCGGACGACTTCTACGACAACGCATCCGTCACCATCAAGGTTGGCACGGCCGCTCGTTGGTTCAATAACGGTAAGAACAAGCACACCGCGACCGCGAGCGACTTATCGTGGGGCACGGGAACCATCCAACCTGGCGGCAACTTCGCGCGTTACTTCAACGAGCCGGGAACCTACAGCTTCTTCGATAGTTACCATCCGACAATGGTTGCTACCCTGGTCGTAGAGTAAAATTAAAAGATACAAGAGACAAAATCTAGAATTTGTTTCTTGTATCTTTTGATTTTCCCTCCCATGTTATACTTGACTCGTTATGCCAAACCTCACTCTCGGTCCGATCGTGCGCAACGATTTGCACCTGCACGACAAGAAGCTCAAGGCGCTTGAGGAGCGTGCGAACCTCATTCGCGAGGATATCGTCGACATGCTCGTTGAGGCAGGCAGCGGGCACAGCGCCGGACCCCTCGGTATGGCCGACATCTTTGCCGCCCTCTACTTCCATGTGCTGGTCCACGATCCGAAGCGGCCGAACTGGGACGACCGCGACCGCCTGATCCTTTCGAACGGCCATATCTGCCCGGTGCTGTACGCGACGTTAGCCCAGGCCGGATATTTTCCGAAGTCCGAACTCATGACCCTGCGCAAGCTCGGAAGTCGGCTCCAAGGGCATCCGGAACTCGCGCAGCTCCCAGGCATCGAAAACACGTCAGGGCCGCTCGGCGACGGATCGAGCCAGGCCACGGGCCTTGCCTACGCCGCCCTGCTCGATCGGAAGCCCTGGCGCGTCTACTGTCTCATGTCCGACGGCGAGCTTGAGTGCGGCATCACCTGGGAAGCCCTGCTGTTCGCGGCGCGCAATCGACTTTACAATCTCACGTTCATCATCGACCGCAACAACATCCAAATCGACGGCAACACCGAGGACATCATGCCGCTTGAGCCGCTCGCGCAAAAGTTCGAGGCCTTCGGCCTGAACGTGATCCGCTGCGCCGGCAACTCGATCCGCGACTTTGCCACCGCAATCGAACGCGCCCATGGCGTTTCCGAAAAACCGAGCGTCATCATCGCGGACACTATCCCGGGCTACGGCGTGGACTTCATGGAGCACGACTTCGCCTGGCACGGCAAGCCGCCGAACCCAGGAAAGGAATCCGCAAGGACCATCGAACAAATCCGCACGCTCGGAGGCCGCATCAGGAGCGAGCACGAATAAAAATAAAAGAGCCCCGCGTCATCCGCCGATTGGCGAGTTGACGAGAGGCAAAAGAGGCGTGGAATCAGGCAGCAAGAGGCAGGGACTCGACCGGCTCCACGGCCCGACCGCCCCCTACTTCAAACGATGACGCCAGATCCTCAGCACCAAACCAGCTGACATGCAGCTGGCCAGCGTTGTCATTCGCGAGGAGAGCCCCAAGGCCGAAGTACGCACGGAGCCAGCACCAGGTGCTGGGGTTGAGACGAACCCCGGTCAGGGCCTGGTGGATCCAGTACGCGACTGCGTACTCCTCCAGGGATGGAAGCCGGATCTGGCCCAACAGGTCTTTCCGGGAGGTCTTAAGCCGCGGGCTGTCCTTAGAAACCTCGAGGAGGAACCAGCGGCCGGTTTCCACGGGCTCCCACCCGATCTTGGCCCGCGCAGCCTCGTCCTTGACGGTCCAGTGGTTGCCTTGACCCACGGCAGTCATGAACCGCTCGTAGGTGAGGACCGAGGAGGTTGGTATGAAGAAGATGGCCTTGCCCAGATTGGCCCACGCCTTGAGCTGGCAGTTGAAGACATTCGGCACGGGGACCGCGACATCCATCCCACTGCCGCGATACCACACCTCGATCTCGGCGCGGCGCGCCTCGGCGAGATCATGTTTTTTACTCACGACTTCTCCTTTCCTCATCCGCGGCAGCATGCCGCGATTGGGTGTCTCAGAGTAGGTAAAAAATCGCAGATTGTCAAGGATTCTGCTATGATATTTGCATAATTATTGCCATATTATGAACAAAAAAACCGCGTGGGTTATTGGCGGATCGGTCCTGGTTGTCGTTCTATTGCTTGCCGCGGCCATGCCGTTCCTTTCTCCGGCGAGGATGACGACTTCCGTGGATGGTTATGGGGTGTCAGCGACCATGATGAATCTCACCCAGGGCGAGGTGGCTTCCAAAGGCGAGATGATGCCTGTTGTTTTCAATGACCTGCAGGAATCCGCGGTTCCTCCACAGCCGATCGCTGATACGGCCGGACAAACCGCGGCCGAGGTTGACCAGAAGATTATCAAGACTGGATTTCTCGATCTTACGGTCGATGACGTGGGCGAAACCGTGTCGAAGCTGTCGGCGCTCGCGGTTGGCAAGGGCGGGTTCGTGCAGGAATCGTCCGTGTCCGAACGCGAGGACGGCACGCACTATGGCAATGTCACCGTGCGCGTGCCGTCAGACCAGTTTGAGACTGCTGTGAAAGACACAAAGTCCTATGCCGTGTCCGTGGTCACGGAATCTTCCCAAGGGCAGGACGTGACCGAGCAGTACACGGACCTCGAGGCTCAGCTGCGCAACGCCCAGGCGCAGGAGGCTGAATACCTAAAGATCCTCGCGAAGGCCACGACGGTCGACGAAATCCTCCAGGTGCAGTCGTATCTGTCGAACGTGCGATATACAATCGAATCGCTTCAGGGCCGCATCCAGTATCTCAAGAACCAAACCACGTACTCGACGATCTCAATCACGCTGTCCGAGGAAACGTCCGTGCATATCCCAACCAAGGACTTCCGATTCGGCGCCACGGTGCGCGAGGCAGGCCAGGCCCTCATCGCGATCTTCCAAAACCTGGCCTCGGCCGCGGTTTGGATCATCATCGTCGGCGGCGGCATCCTCATCCCGCTCGGATTGATCGTCTGGGGAATCGTGAAGATAGCGACAAAGACAAGACGACGCTAGAATCTCAATGAAGCCAAACACAAACCGCCAGTCTTCAAAGACTGGCGGTTTTGATCTGCCACTAGTTGATTCCGGAATATCCTCCCCGATCCAGCTGATCTGCAATTTCATGAAATGCCAAGTCGTGATTTCCTCCCTTATACGCGCCGTTTACGTAGAGCTCAGCCTGGGTGGTCACAAGATTAAGCACATAAGTTCGCTCACCAACCTTCATCACAAGAAGATTTGGGTTCGAATCCCTTTCTGTAATCCACCTGTTAGTTCGTGGCGGAGCTGGCAGGTCGGCTGGAACGGCTGAAACACGCTCGACTGTGCCGCCAAAATGCGTCGCAAGGAGCTCATAGCGTTTTGCCGCGGCCACAAGAAATGCTTCCCGTTTATCGGGATCGTCATCGCAAAAATCCACCTTGGACATGATTTTGTCACCGATCCGGTAACATTCGGCGAATGTCTTGTTATCAATAGCATCGGCCGCGACGCGGACCGCAAGTATCTTATCGGTAAACGCAATTTTCCCGTCATCCAGACGCTCCGCTGCTGGTTTTGTACGCGTGCCATAAGACGCTTCGCCCTGCGTAAACCACACATCCTTCCCATCGCGACGGGTTTCCTTCACCAACTTGTGTTTGCTCATGACGTCGTCCGACACATATGAGGACTCTGCAATGAAGGCTCCGCCTACTTCGCGTACGCAACCAAGATACCCAGCAACAGCCAGAGCGATGGGTGGGACGTCCTTTCCAACAATCGGCACGATGATATCCCGTGACACCGGCGTCTTTTTGGTTAAGCGCATTTTGGCCGGCTTCCCAACCGTTTCCCTGTATTTTCTCCGAATCTCCCTCAAGGTCTCGGGCTTAAATGTCTTCATGCCCGCAATGATTCGAGCCTTGTCCGCCGCGTACAACGAGGGCGTAAGCCTGGTGGTATCCGCGTCGTCGCGCTCAAGCGATGAAAGGACCACGTGTGTCTGCGCGGCCATATCCTTTGCGTCCGCAATTTCACCGGCATGCTTCCAAGTGCCGTCGCGCCCAAGCGCCTGCAGGACGTATCTTAATCCCATCTCATCTCTCCCGAGCCTTCTTGCGACTTCCTTCACGTCATCCCACATGTCGGGCAGCACAGCCATAGCCATGGCATCCAACCCCTCCGTAACGGCGCGGGTCAGCCTTCCTTTGGGAAGATCACGATCCGGGTGCTCCTCATACGCCCTAAGCACCGCCAAATCGGCTGCAACGATTTCTTCTGGTCTTTTTGGCGTGTCGACAGGTGATACCAAAGGCCTTGATCCTTGACCTTCGTGCGGTTGTGATGTTCCTGGTCGCATAAGAAAACGCGCGGTTCCCCACGCGTGATTACTTGATTACTATATCAAATTTTTGGCCTTCAGTCAAACGTCAGGCTGCGGATAAGTTGGGATTTTGCTATGATAGACCGCGTATGAAGCGAGAAATAATTGGAATCAACCGTGAGGCGTATCTTGTCCGAAACCTATTTGAAGCAAAAGCAATCGAGCGTCTGCCAACACGTGATGGATACGGGCTCGGACTTGTCGAGGCTGGTAGAAATGACCGGGACGTCATGGTTTTGTGCGCGGATCTGACGGAATCCACACGCTCGCTTGGGTTCAAAAAAAAATATCCGGACCGGTTTGTGCAGCTGGGCGTTTCGGAACAGTCGCTTGCAGCCATTGCGGCTGGCATGGCCATGGCTGGAAAGGTGCTGTTTATCTCGAGCTATGCGGCATTTTCGCCTGGCCGCAATTGGGAACAGATCCGCACGACCATCGCGCTCAGCAACACGAACGTGAAGATTGCCGGGTGCCATGCGGGCCTGTCGGTTGGCCCGGACGGGGCCACACACCAAATGACCGAAGACATTGCCATCATGCGGGTTCTCCCGAACATGCGCGTGGTGTCGCCCTGCGACGCGATTGAGGCAAAAAAAGCCACGCTTGCGGCCGCATCGTTCAAGGGACCGGTTTACCTTCGGTTCGCACGCGAGCAATCGCCCGTTTTCACGACTGCGAAGACACCGTTCAAAATCGGCCGCGCGGAAACGTACAGATTCGGCTCGGACGCCACCATTATCGCGACCGGCCCGCTCGTATACGAAGCCCTTGTCGCGGCCGAAAGACTGTCAAAACAAGGCATCGAGGTGCGAGTTCTGAATATCCACACGATAAAGCCGCTCGATGTAAAGGTAATCATCCAGGCCGCGAAGCAGACCGGCGCGATTGTCACACTTGAGGAGGCGCAGGCGGCCGGAGGACTCGGGGGCGCCGTATGCGAGGCTCTTGCCGCATACGCTCCCGTGCCGGTCGAGCGCATGGGTCTCAACGATCGGTTCGGCGAATCCGGGGAGGCAAACGAACTGCTGGACGGGTTCGGGCTCACGGCCCCGTACGTCGCGATGGCCGTCGAGCGCGCGCTCAAACGCAAGCGCGGGGAAAAAGTCGCGGACCGACCGGAATACCTCGCAGCTGCGGAAAAACATCTCGACGAGCTCCAACGGACGTCGATCGTGAACGCGCTCGCCCGAACCCCGCGCAAATGGGGAGGGAAAAAATCCGACGCATCGCTCAAGTCGCGAAATGGATCGCTTCGCTCAACGCCCTAAACCTATGTACGACCTCATTGCCATCGGAGACACAAAGCTCGACACGTTCGTTTTGTTGAACGAGGCAGACGGGCAGTGCACGCTTAACATGCCCGCATGCCAGCTTTGCCTCGCATACGGCGAAAAAATCGTCGTGGATGTGGTCGCCTCGCAGATTGCCGGCACCGCGCCGAACGTGGCCACCGGGCTCGCACGCATGGGCATGAAAACCGCGGTGATTTCGAACATGGGCGCGGACGGCACGTACCAAATGGCCGTCGAGACCCTGAAGTGCGAAAACGTGGTCACGAAGTATCTCCATCAGATTCACTCGGAACCGAGCAGCTACTCGGTCGTACTCAACTACAAGGGGGAAAAGACGCTGCTCACCTCGCACATCCGCCATGCCTACCGGCTCCCAAAACCCCTGCCTGCCAGCAAGTGGCTCTACGTCTCCGAAATGGGTTCCGGATACGAAAACCTCTACCGCCAGGTGCTCGCGCGGGCCAAGGCAAACAACATCCACGTCGTCATGAACCCAGGCACGATCCAGATCGCGGAACGAAAACATTTCCTCTTCGACCTTCTCAAAAAGACCTTTGTCTTGTTCGTAAACCTCGAGGAGGCCCAACGTATTACGGACGAAAAGACGCTGGAGATCCACCATCTCGCAACGCTCCTGTACAAGATGGGGCCGCGCCAAGTCGTGATTACGGACGGCAAGAACGGCGCCTATGCCTTTGGCGGGGAAAAGCTGCATTATTGTCCCATCTATCCCGGACGTGCCGTCGAGGCCACGGGCGCGGGCGACGCGTTTTCAACCGGATGCCTAGGCGCGCTCATGAACAACCAGCCGATCGACGAGGCCTTGCGCTGGGGCGCGGTCAATTCCGCGTCGGTCGTGGGCCATGTGGGGCCGACCAAGGGTCTGCTCTCCCTGCATCAAATCCGCTCGCGCCTAAAATCGCACGCGTCATTCAAGACAGTCGAACTATAAATCCTATGCTTGCTTCCCTTAGCGACATCCTCAGGAAAGCCCAACGCGGGCGTTACGCCGTAGGCGCGTTCAACGTCAACAACCTCGAGACGCTCCAGTCCGTGATGGCCGCGGCCGAAGCCGAACGTGCGCCGGTCATCGTGCAAACAAGCGAAGGCGCCATCGAATACGCGGGCATGGAGGAGCTCGCGATCCTCGCGCATTTGGCCGCGATCAAGACAAAACGGCCAGTCATATTCCATCTCGACCATGGGAAAAATCTTAATCTGGTCATCGAGGCGATTAAAAGCGGGTACTACTCGAGCGTGATGTTCGACGGGTCTTCCCTGCCCTACGAGGAAAACGTCGCGGCAACGAAGCGTGTCGTGAAGCTCGCGCACGCGAAAAAAATCTCCGTCGAAGCCGAGCTCGGCGCCATCGCGGGCATCGAGGACTTTGTCTCAGTCGAGGACCGCGACGCGCATTTCACGGATCCGGAGCAGGCCAGAAAATTCGTCGCGGCAACCGGCTGCGACGCGCTCGCCATCGCGATCGGCACGAGCCATGGCGCGTTCAAATTCAAGCACGAGTCACGCCTCGACTTCGAACGATTGAAAAAGATCGCGGAGCGCGTCTCAATCCCGCTCGTGCTCCACGGCGCGTCCGGAGTGCCATCTGCGATCAAGGCGCAATGCACCAAGTACGGCGCGGAAATCGCGGGCGCAAAGGGCGTTTCCGACGCGTCGCTCAAAAAGGCAGTAGGGCTTGGCATCAGCAAGGTAAACGTGGACACGGACCTGCGCATCGCATTCGACGCAGGCATCCGCAAGTTCCTCCACGACAAACCCCAAGTGATCGACCCGCGCGAAATCCTGAAGCCTGCGCGAGAGCTTATGACCAGCGTGGTAAGACAAAAAATGCGAACCCTCGGATGCGCGGGAAAAGGCTAACGAACATCAGACCTGCTGCCAAATCCGACAAAATAAAAGAGCCCTGCTTCACCGCCGATTGGCGCGATGATGCAGGGCAAAAGACGCAAGGGTTCAGGCAGCAAGCGGCAACGACTCGACCGCCTCCACGGCCCGACCGCACCCGAGGTTGTAGGGGATCGACAGATCGTCGGCATCGTTCCTGTTGACGTTCAACTTGCCACGGTTGTCGTTGGCGTTGAGGGCCCCAAGGCCGAAGCGCGTTGCGCCATTCCCTTCCTTGTTTCACCGGAGGAAACCCGTAGGATGCCTCCTGTACTCCGGGATCCAGAGATGTTTTCGGGCGGACAGGCAATGCCGCGATCCGCCATAAGAATGGCACGAAGTGGTCAAACAATTTTCTCACCGGTGCCAACCTCCCCGGGTGAAGCCCGAGCTCTCGCGGACGCCGGCAGGATGTCGGTAATTCGCATCGTTACGAGCGCGAATGTATGAACCTTCATCAGGTGTATTTTCGCAAGATTCAAGACAAAATAAAAGAGCTCTGCTTCACCGCCGCTTGGCGCAATGATGCAGAGCAATAGACGCAAGCGGTCAGGACACAAGCTACATGGACCTGACCACTTCCACGGCACGACCGCCCTCGTGGCCGCAGGGGATCAACAGAGCGACGGAGTCGTCCCTGAAGACGTCGACCCTGCCGCCGTCATCGTAGGCATTGAGGACCCCAAGGCCGAAGCGCGTCCGGAGCCAACACCAGGTGTTGACGTCGAGACAAACTCTGGTCAAGCCCTTGTGGATCCAGTACGCGACCGTGTACTCCTCCAAGGATGGGAGCCGGATCTGGGCCGTGAGGTTATTCCAAGAAGTCTTGAGCCGCGGGCAGACCGGGGCAACCTCGAGGAGGAACCAGCGGCCGGTTTCCACGGGCTCCCACCCGATCTTGGCCCGCGCGGCCTGGTCCGTGACGGTCCAGTGGTTGCCCTGGGCCACGGCAGTCATGAACTGCTCGTAGGTGAGGACCGACTTGGCCGGGATAAAAAAGATGGCCTTGCCCAGCTCGGCCCACGCCTTGAGCTGGCGGTTGGAGACATCCGGCATAGGGACCGCGACATTCAGCCCCTTGCCGCGATACCACGCCTCGATCTCGGCGCGGCGCGCCTCGGCGAGGTTGTGCTTGGGCTGGTGGCTCTTTTCGCCGCGCTGCGGAATCGGATCCGCGAACGCACGGCCCTCGCTGATCGCGACGAGACCGTCGCGCACCTGGTCGAACCCGAGCTGGCCGGAACGGACCTTGGTGATGATCCCGACACACAGGTGCCAGAGCGACAATTCGTCGGGAGTACTGACCGCTGTTGTTCTTTCTTCCATCGACTTTCCCCTTCTTTGTGTGTCTATGTGACGCCGGAGCGTCGAGACACGTTCCCGCCATGCGAAATCGCGCGGGACGCGCGAGCCTCAGGCGGAGGGAAAGAATAGTAGAAAAACAGGTCGCTGTCAATGGATTTTCACGGTTTAGTTGTGAAAACTTGGCAAAACCGCTAGCATGTTACATATGTTCTCCTCGTATATCTTGCGGAAAATGCGCTCTGCGGATTATAAAATCCTGAAAGACGGATCGTTTTTCGGCGAAATCCCTGGAGCAAAAGGGGTTTGGGCCTCATCGAGCACGCTTGAGGATTGCCGGAAGGAACTCCAGGAGGTGTTGGAAGACTGGGTGCTGCTGAAGATCCGGTCACAGGAACGTGTTCCAGGACTTCAGTTGAACTTCGAGCGTGTCCGCATGCCAAAATATGCCTAATGGCATCGCATGGAGGAAACTTATTTTGGTCTTTCGCGAATTTGGTTTTGACGGTCCGTACTCCGGCGGCCGTCATTTGTTTATGGTGAAAGGATCTCTAAAACTACACGTTCCAAACCCACATCACGGTGAGATATCCAGGCATCTCTTGTCTGAAATCCTGAGGCAAGCAGGTATCTCGTCACGAGAATGGAATATGATGACCTCTCGAAAACTCTGAACGCCGCTTCCGCCTGAGACGGATCCGGCTCTGCTGGAAAAGTGGCTTTGAAAATATTTTACAGAAATCACAGAAATATGTTCGACGTCATCACTATTGGGTCTGCAGTTCGGGATGTGTTCCTGCTTTCCAAGCAGTTTCAGCTGATTCCTTCCAAGAAATTCGCGAGCGGAGTTGGGGAGTGTGTGCCGCTTGGGGACAAGATTGAGATTGAGGAGATTGTGTACGCGACCGGCGGGGGCGCGACCAATGCGGCCGTGACGTTTGCTCGGCTTGGCTACCGCGTGGCGGCCGCCTGCCGGGTGGGGGACGATATCCCTGGACGAGAGCTTGTCGCGGAACTTGAGCGTGATGGTGTGGATGTCTCGCTTGTGTCGCGCGACGCGACCGGGAGCACGGGATATTCCGTGCTGCTTACGGCGGACACGGGCGAGCGAACGGCTCTCGTGTACCGCGGCGTGTCCGGTTCCTTCACTGTTAAGGACATGCCATCTGCGTCGTGCAAAACGAAATGGATCTATCTCACGTCGATCGGCGGCAACCTGGCCCTGGTCAAAAAACTGCTCGCGCGCGGGATGAAGGATGGAATCAACTTCGCTTGGATTCCTGGAAAGAAAGAGATTGTAAAAGGACTCGAAGCCATTCGACCGCTTCTGCGCTCGGTCGCGGTGTTCAATGTTAACCGGGAGGAAGCGGAGACGTTGACCGAAAAAAAGGATCTTGCGGCTATCTTCAAGGCGCTGGCCGTGAACCCACGCATCGTCGTCATTGTGACGGACGGACCAAACGGATCCTACGTGCACCGGGACGGCACAACGCTCTTTGCCCCGGGAACGGGAGCAAAGGCGAAGTCGCAGACCGGAGCCGGCGACGCCTTCGGTTCCGCATTCGTCGCGTCATACATGCGCGACGGCAACCTAAGGCTCGCGCTCGCGACAGGCGTGCATAATGCCGAATCGGTCATCAAGCAAGTGGGCGCAAAGGCAGGGATCCTTGGTCGGTGGCCGACAAAGAAACAAATCGAATCGATTAAGATCACAACCGTATGAAACCCCGAATCTTTGTGACGAGAATCATTCCCGACGAGGGGATCAAGATGCTGAGGCGCGACAGGCGTGTGATGCTCGACGTCTACGAGCACGACAAGATCATCCCGCGGCGCGAGCTCCTTCGGCGCGCAAAGGGCGCAACCGCCATCCTCTCCATTCTTACGGACAAGATCGACAAAGAAGTATTCGACGCGGCCGGGCCGTCGCTCAAGATGGTCGCGAACTATGCAGTCGGGTTCGACAACGTGGACCTGGCGGAAGCGGCAAGACGCGGGATCATCGTCAGCAACACTCCGGGACCGGAGATAGCGGAAACCGTCGCGGAGCACGCGATCGCGCTTCTCTTTGGGCTCGCGCACCGCATCGTTGAGGCCGACCAGTATGCTCGCGACGGCAAGTACCACGGCTGGGGACCGCAGATGCTGCTTGGCACGGACGTCATCGGAAAAACGCTTGGGATTGTCGGGTCCGGGCTCATCGGCAAGGGCATGGTGCGACGCATGTACGACGGATTCGGAGTGAAAATCCTATACGCGAACCCGAAACCGGATCCGGAGATCGAGAAAAAGGAGCACGCGAAATTCTGCACGCTCGAAGAGCTGCTCCGGCAATCGGACTTCGTATCGCTGCATGTTCCGCTGCTCCCGACCACCAGGCATATGATCGGCGCAAAGCAGCTTCGGATGATGAAAAAGACGGCGTTCCTCATCAACACCTCGCGTGGCGCGGTCGTCGACGAAAAGGCGCTCATCGCGGCGCTCAAGGCCAAGCGGATCGCGGGTGCCGGACTCGACGTGTACGAGACCGAGCCAGAAATCTCGCCCGAGCTCCTGAAGCTCCCGAACGTGATCACAACTCCGCACACCGCGTCCGCGACCATTGAGACGCGCCAGGCAATGAGCCGGCGCGCGGCCGAAAACATCCTCGCGTTCCTGGACGGCAAGGTCCCGCCAAACGCAGTCAAGTAAATCAAAACGCTCCCGGCTGAAACCGGGAGCGTTTTGATTACATGCCAGGGATGTAGGTCGAGAAGATCCAGTCGACGACGATTCCCTTCACGCGCTGGTATTCCTCCTGTGACAACTGCACGTTCGCCACGCAATACTTCTTCGACCGGATGCCGTAGCAGAACAGACACTCGTACAGATCGAGGCAGTCGTTGATAAACATGCTCTTTGAGACCTTGTTCGACCAACGCACCTCGAACGATGATGAACAGTACGTGCTGTCGAACGTGCGGACGCAGAAATTGCACGAGCTGTTCCCACGGCAGGCCAACGAATAGTTGGAGAAAAAACAGTCGTGGGATAAGAGGACGTTCTTCGAGTTCCCGATGAGCGAGCTGAAGTACACACCCGAGGACGCGATCACCGAGTCGGACTTTGCCACGTTCTGCGAGTTCGGCGCCTTCCCGGCGGTCATGTACTTCACCTCATCCGCAGCCCTGAGCACGTCGGTGATATTCGACAGGTCGCGAACCGGCTGCATCCAATCGTCGGTCTTGGCGCGATTCATGAACGCAGCCTCGGAAATCACCTTGGTGCCGGGCTGCGGATCGTGAATATAGGCCTCCTGTCCCGTCATCACGCAGGTCGTCTTGATGGGCAGCTGGATTCCTTTCGTGAGAAGCGTTTCCAACTGCTCGAGCGAAAAGGGCTGTTCCCTGCCGAAGACGTCCCGCATGATGGCGTCGGCTAATTTCTTGGCTTCGTCGTTCGTCATATGGCGTTGTTGATATCGATGGTTCTGGCCTTGAATACCGGCATAAACTTTCCATTGGCGTACACGCGCACCAGGCATTCGCGCGGATTCAGCTCTGTGATCATCTTGAGCTTGAGGTGCGACTCGCGCTGGCCGATCGATTCCTTGTGCGGCACGAGGAGCTGACTTTCCGGAAAGTCGAACTCCAAGCCGTTCGAAAGCATGCGCGCGTCATCCTCGGAAACGCGGAACAGGAAGTAGTTGTAGACGTTCGTGAGGATCGAATTGCGGATCACCTCGTCGACCTGCTGCAAATACTGCTGACTCAGGAAGAGGAAGAGGTCGAACTTGCGCGCCTCGGAAAGGATGGCGGCCAGCGAGTCGTTCTGCACCACGGACACCTCGTCGATCACAAACAGAATCTTCTTCTTAAGCATGCGGCTCTGTGCGAGCAGGAATAACTGCTGGATCAGAAGGCCTGCGATGAGCTTGGTTGCCTTTTGACCAAGCGTGATCTGGTGGAGGGAAAGGAACAGCACGGAATTCTTCTCAATGAGCTCCTGCATGGTGTCACTGTCCTGGAAGTTGCTGATCGGGAGAAAGGTCAGCTCGTCGAGCAGGGTGAGGATCGGCATGATCGACAGCTCGTAAAACCGCGTCTCCATCTCGAGATAATCAGTCTCGAAGAACTGGAGAATGTTTGGCGGCAATCCGGAATTCGCCAGAATCTCCTTACGCCGTACCACGTCCGTCAAGAACAGCTTGAGGTTCTCAAGAGACATTTGTCCGATCGAAAACAGCACGAACAACACATACTTGAGGACCCGCTCCATCTTGGGGTTGAACTGATCCTTCATGAGCGTGCGGAAGAGCATCACGGTGAGCTCGGTCGCCACGTTCGGCTGGCCGATCTGCGCGAATAGCCGGCAGGAAGAACGGATAAAGTCCACGTTGGTGCACCCCGGAATATCCGCGCAGTCGGTGTAGAGGGCGGCATGCGGGTCGAGCACCACCACCGCATACTCTTCGAACACGCCGCGTCGACGTAAATCCTTGAGCAAAAACTCAATGAACTTGGACTTCCCTGTGCCAGTCTGGCCCATGATCAGCGTGTGCCGATTGTAATCGAAATTCAAAAGCGGAAAGTACTTCTTCGACGACAAATACGGGAACCCGAGCACCTCCACCAAACCATCGGACGGCTCACCAGACAAAAGCGGAATGACCTTCTGGAGCTTTACGTAGGTCGGAATCTTGCGTTTCTTGTACTGGATCGACGCATGGAAGTCGACCGCGAACAACCAGTGCCGCGGCGAAAAAAACCGCCGCGTACACCGAAGCGTCGTGCCCTGATCGTCGATAAAGAACAGGTCCATCACCGAGAAGTGCCCGACCAACATTTTGACCACACGGTATTCGACGCGAAACAGCTTTCTCCCGCGCCGAAGCATCTCGCGCTCGCGCAGCAGAATCAGATTCTCCCGCTGGCTGAAATCCACGTAGCAGCGCTTCGTCGCGACCGGCGCGGCCACATCGTCGACCGGAGTCGCAATGAACGGCAACAACTGGTCCCCATAATCCGCGAGGTTCTTGTCGGAATGCGCGAAAAACCGAACTTCGTTTCCTTCGATCGCCGCCTCAAGCGTCACAAAACCAAACAAGGGCGTGCGCAGAAGAACGCGGGAAAACAAATGATCCCACATGCCTGCGGTAAGGGTATCCTCCTGGCTGTATATCTCAAATCTCATACGCCTGAACACCAGAAAGTATAACACGCAAATGAAAAACGACGGAGTATTGCTACTTCGTCGCAGGTGCGCTCACGAGCTCCTCGAGGCGAGCGTGTGTTCGCGGGTCGAAGAGCATGGAGTCGACCGCGGAGTACTTGCGCAAGTACCACCGGGTCTCTTCTCGTAGAATCGGGCAGCTCCCGTCGTACCACTCCTCGGCCGAGCACCGCTCGAGCGCTTTCGAAGCCTTGCGCGCAGCCCCGTTGAATCCGGCCGCCAGGTAGAGCCTGTACAGAACCGGGTGCGTAGGAAGCTCCGCGTACCACTCCTTTCGAAGCGGCCGGAACTCCTCGTCTGAGTGCAGGAACCCAGCCGTGGCCGCCATCTGGTGGTTGAGCGCCCCGGCCACCCAGTCCTTCTTCGGAAGCCCGGCCAGACGGTAGCTTTCGATGCCGGCAAGACTCTGGAAGGTGGTGGTGAATTGAAGCACGCCATGGGCATCCGCCTTGCTCACGCGCCAGTCGAACGCGCGCGTGCCGTTGGCCCCGAACATGACCAGCACGGCCTGCAGCTCGCGCAAGCGGTCCTTCTCGGATCCGCTGCTCCCGAACGGGGAGAGCGAGCCGACGTTCTCGACGAGACCGAGAAGGAGCACGTGTTTGGCCGGGATGAGATCCGCGACCAGCGCGTTTTGGAACTGACTCCTGACGCCGGCGGACCGCATCTTCGCCTGGGCGCCAACCACCGTGTTCCACCAGTAGTTGAGCCCGTTCTCCCGCAACTCCGGAAGGTTCAGCTCGTCCGAGAACGGCGTGAATACCTCGGCACGAGTCTGGTTCCTCACCGTCTTCACCACCGTCCGGATGGCGAGCACGGTCTGACCTGGTGGACGCTCGACGTCGAGAATCGGGTTGGTGCCGCAAGCCCGTTCGTATCCTGACACGGCTTGGACCTTGACCTTGTACCCGGGAGGATTCGACTCCTGATCCTGGTACGCGTCGACCAGGACGATCTTGCCGCTTTTGTCCGTGACGGCAAGCACGTAGTCGCAGACGCAGCGCGCCTGGTCCGCCCCCTTCCCGCCGCACTGGCTGACCTTGATCTTCGTCTTCCCAAGCATGGCCTGGGCTTGCGGGATGAGGTCAAGCACATTGTCCGGCACGTACGGGAGTCTTGCCGGACCTGGAGGGACGTGCGGGGCTTCCCACTGGCCGACCTCCTGGACCGGGGTCACGGCCGGCTCTTCCGGAACCTCCGAAACCGCGACCGCGTCGCTCTCCGGCAGGTCGGCGTCCTCGAGCACTGGTACCGAGTCGTAGGCCGCCTTTACCATGCCGACGAACAGGAAGAGGTACAGGAACACTCGCACGCCCGCGGGCGTATGGTCGCGCAGCACGGTTGAGGCGCGTGCCATGGCCCAGGCGGATCCTGCGCAAAGCAGGATGAAGCCCACGGCCGCGGCCACGAACCACAGTCCGGACACGGCCCAT